>SAMEA104315428__coassemble_748_pt1 | contig 130664 bp, 117 predicted proteins | sample SAMEA104315428__metabat2_low_PE_039 | metagenome-assembled genome bin SAMEA104315428 (sample SAMEA104315428) | gut metagenome | biome: Monkey gut; feature: monkey-associated habitat; material: faeces | place: China | collected 2013
TTTGAAATTTTTAATTTTAAGTGTCAGACATTTTAATTTTAAGTGTCTAGTTATATTTATCTGCCACTTTTTCTTAAATTACAAGTCAATATATACTGTCGGACATTTCAAATTCTGTCTATTTATAATTATCTTTCGTGTCCAGTTATAATAATGCACTAAAAAAGCCACCTTTATAGGTGGCTTTAAATGGAGGAAGAGGTGGGATTCGAACCCACGGAACCCTTGCGGGTTCAACGGTTTTCAAGACCGGCCCGATCAACCACTCCGGCACTCTTCCTTCTGGTTCTTCCGCTAAATCTTCTTCAGATTTCGCTTCTCCGATCTTGCTCCTCTATATTAAATTAAAAATCATCAATTGTAAAGTAATTTTTTAAAATACACTTTGTAAAGAAATATTAATCCTGTAAGCCGCCTAAACACGAACGTTTCCCACAATTAACCCCCGAACAAAATCAATTTAATTACAATGACTAACAAAAAATTTTTCATTCAAGGTTTAGTGCTGACGTTAGGATTGATTACGGAGATAAAATGAACGAGATTAATAACAACATTCATATAGTTTCGATTTCATCTAATTTGAATAAATCAACGGAAACGAAAGTTCAAAAAGAGGTTTCTAACGAACCTGTCCGTGAACTTCCCGCTGACACCGGCATTTTGGGCAAGTCACAAGTCGCAAAACCTGACAATATTCAATCAGATATCGACTTTTGTTTGAAAGAATCGCCCGAATTTTTGCAAAAATGCGACAATTTCTTTGAAAAAGCATTGGATAATTTATCGCAATCAGGTGATGATTTTGCTTACGAAAAAGCTTGCGTTCTTGCAAAAGAATTTGCTAACGAATTTGCATAAATCGAACAAAAATTAATATAAAAATTCTTGAAACATGTTGGCATGATGTGCTAACATGTTTTTTATTAGTAATAGAGGACAGGTTATGGTTGTTAAAAAACCCATTTTTGCGAAAGACAGAATTGTGTTGGCATTGGATTGCGACACTATCGAAGAGGCTGAAAGATACGTTGTAATGTTAAAAGATTACGTCGGTTATTTCAAAGTCGGCATTCAACTTGCAGTCGCTTGCGGTATTTTTGAAACGGTTGAAATGATTAAAAAACACGGAGCAAAAGTATTTTTCGATGCAAAATTCAACGACATTCCCTACACAACCGCAAAAGCATCTGCAAATTTATTGAGAAGAGGGGTTGATTTCTTCAATCTCAGTGCAATCAGTGGTTCAAAAATGATGTTAACAACCGTAAAATTAACGAGAGAAGTTGCGAAAAAATTAGGTGTCCCCAAACCGACAATCCTTGCCGTGACAACGCTTTCGAGTTTCGGTCAAAGAACTTTATCGGAAGAATTGAACATCAAAAGCAACATTGAAGAATACGGCATTCACCTTGCTAAACTTGCAAAAGATAGCGAAATGGACGGCGTTGTTGCATCAGCGGCGGAAGCGGTCAAAATTCGCAAAGAAATAGGTGAAGAATTTATCATTATGTGTCCTGCGGTACGTCCGTCATGGTCAGTTGTAAACGACCAATTGAGGGTTGTTACACCGTCTGAAGCGGTTAAAGCAGGCGTAGATTATATGATTATCGGACGACCGATTACATCGCACGATAACCCTGTTGCGGCGGCAAAATTGATTATTAACGAAATCGAAGAAGCCGTTGCTCAATGTCGTCAACAAGTAAAAGAGGATTTCTTAAAATGATTATAGGTGCACCGTCAGAGATTAAAAAATACGAAAAGAAAATTGCGTTAACGCCTGATTTAACACAGACTTTGACCTCTTTAGGACACAAAGTTCTTGTTCAAAAAAACTTTGGCAAAACAGCGGGCTACAAAGATATTGAGTATAAAAATCAAGGTGCTGAAATTGTTGATTCAGCGAAAGAAATTTATTCCAAATCAGATGTTATTATCAAAATAAATCCGCCATTATCAGATGAATACGACCTTTTGAAAGAAAATCAAATCATTTTTGCATTTTTCAAATACTCGGACAAAAATGCACTTATGGAAACTGTCCTTGAGAAAAAAATCACAACAATCAGTTATTCGGAAATAACCGATTCAAACGGCAAAAAGCCGTTTATTGAGGCAGGTTCAGAGATTGTCGGAAAAGCAATTATCAGAGAATGTTCAATTGTTGCCCAAAAACAAATGGGCGGCGGAATGTTAGGCGGTGCAAGCGGTATCGCCCCAATGAAAGTTACAATTGTCGGAGCGGGTGTTGTTGGCACAAATGCCGCAAAAACCGCAAAAGCAATCGGTGCGGACGTTTCTGTATTGGATATAAATTTTGATGCACTCAAAAACATCTCGAATGAATTAGGCGTAAAAACTTATTATGCAAGCGAAATGAACCTTATCAATTTGTTAAAAGATACGGACTTTTTGATTTGTGCGGTAAGAGAAAATCCGTTTGAAACCCCGATTATTACGGCAGATATGGTTGCTCAGATGAAAAAAGGAAGCATGATTATTGACGCAGGCATTGCCTCGGAAAACACTGTCGTAGAAACGCTTGACACGGTTACGACATTGGAGAACCCGATTTGTGAAAAAGACGGATTGTTGTATTTTTCAGCCCCCGACCTTGCATCATTGGCAGCAAAAACGATAGCAGCGGAAATGTCAGGAATTTTGTCGAAATTCATCATTCCCGTTGTTTCAAACAAAGATATGATATATGCCTTGATGGACTGTCAGGAACTTGTTTCGGGCGTTTTGACATATAACGGAAAAATCACGAACGAAAAAGTTGCAGAAATTTTCAACGAAGAAGTTTACGAACTCTCAATGCTCACAGGCATTTAGATAAATGCGAAAAATTATGCAAACAAATGAATACGAACTTTCACTGAAAGATTGCAAAAACTATTACAGATTTTGCATGTCTTTGCCATCGTTCATTAAAAAGAATATAAATTTATCAATAAAATTCTTTTTAATTACGTTTGTTATGATAGTGATTTTTTGCGGATATTCTTTTGTTTACTCCCTTTCTTACCTTATGAAAAAAGGTGGTATGACACTTGCACAAGTTGCAGCAGCTAAATTTCCGGATTTTGTAGTTTATTATTTCGGTATTTTTACAAAGTGGACACTAATATATTTGGCAATGGCTGTGCTTTTGTTTGTCTTGATGAAATACGATTTTGCCTCTGCATATTCAAAACGGATTTTTCGAGTTATCAAAGATAAAGGAAATAAAAAAACTATCTCTTTGAGAGAAACAGGAATTAAAATTTTAACCGATAAATGCGAAACGAACTACGGTTGGGAAAATTTGAAAAACGTGTATAAAACTGACAAATATATCATATTTTTTGTCGGAGAAATAACAGGTTCTATCATTCCTCTTTCGGCATTTAATTCTACGGTCGAAGCAAACGAATTTTTTGAGGAAATGAAAAAACATATTGAGGGAAATAACAACAATTGCAACGAACAAAGTAATTTTGTTACGCCAAATTTGTTGTAAAAAATAATCCTGCAAGAAACGAGCGAGTTCGTATAGGGTCGTTTTCAGGCGACTAAGACAGTTCATGTCATTCTGAGCGTAGCGAAGAATCTGTGAAATGTTGAGGAAAGCAGATACTTCGGCTCCGCCTCAGTATGACAATTATTGCTGTGAAAACCTACATTTATAATACGGTTTGAAATTGTCGATTTTGTCGATTAAGCCCTCAAAGTTGCCGTCGAAAGTTATACATCTGTCATCAACATACACCCAACAAGGCTCTTTGGCATTTGTAATCCCAACAATCAGTTCACTCAAACCATTTTCGGAAACCCATTTTGATGCAAGATTTTTATCTCGTGTTGTAAAAATTTTCACCTGATAATTTTTTGATAAATCTTCCAAAAACTCTTTAGCCCCAACCTTTATCGGCGGAATGAAACACTTGTCATAATTCCCGACATAGTCATTCAAAACCCCGTCTAAGTCTATCAAAATTGTTTTCTTTGACATATCAAATAGTTCTCCTTTAATGAATTATTATAATATAAAAGTAACTTATTGGCAACCTTTTGTATTCGATAAGATGTGTATCTTTACAAATTATAAAGATATCATAATTTTTATGGAAAATGAATTAAGAAAAGTGATTGCATATAATCTGCGAGTTGAGCGTGCCAAGAAGGATTACACACAAGAAAAGTTAGCCGAATTAGCAGGAATTTCAACGAAACATTTAACTAAAATTGAAAATGAAAATGTTTCTCCAAGCATTTATATTATTTTTAAATTGGCAACGGCTTTGGGGATAACGGTTGATAAACTTGTATATAAAAACGAATAAAATATCATAAATATACATTGAATAAATGCGTGAATACTGGATTGCCACGAAAATCTTACGATTTTCTCGCAATGACACTGAACGCTTGAAGTTATACGTTTTTCGTCATTCTGAGCGTAGCGAAGAATCTGTGAAATGTTGAGGAAAGTAGATACTTCGGCTTCGCCTCAGTATGACAAGGAATGCATAAAGTTTTCCAATAAACGAGTAAACAATGGATTGCTTCACTTCGTTCGCAATGACAATTACCGCCTTAAATTTATTCGGTTCATGTCATTCTGAGCGTAGCGAAGAATCTATAAAGCAAACGCCTTAAAACAGATTTTTCGGACTTCGTCCTCAGAATGACGTTTTAAGCACTCTGCACGCTCGTTTCTCGCAATGACATTTCCTGCTTAAAATTTTTCATTCACGCATAAAATCAGTCGAAGTCGCCGAAGAGTGAATTTGTATTAAATCTCGTTCCGATATAGATTTTATGTGAATCTGACGAAGATTTTTCCGCCATTTTATAAACGTAATTCAGCACCAATTTACAGTGCGGGTTGTTATAAAAATTTACGCCCGCCGTAAACTCCTGTGACGGATTACTCTTGCTGAAATCTTTATAATAATCATATCTGCCCAAAAGTTCGATTTTGGGGGTAACTTTATATGCAACAGTTGTGAAAAAGCCCTGACCGTCTGTATCGTCAATATATTTTCCACCCGAGCCGTTAGCGTGAGCATATTCAAAATCCCAATAGAATTTGTCCTTTTTATATTGAGCATAAGCGGTGTAAACCGAGTAATGATTAGCGTGTTGGGCATCTCCGACATCAATACTTGTGCCTAATTTCAAATCGCCGTATTTTCCGTCAAATTTCGCAAGCGGTTTTACGGCAACATTGCCCGCAAATTCCGATCCCTGAAACATTTTGTTCATAAAACGACTGCTGTCATACCAACCGATGTCGTATTCGGCATATTTATATTTTCCGATGTTTCTGACCCCGAAAGAACGTGCATCAGCGAAGTTTCGATACATTTGACCACGCTTGATAAGCAAAATTTTAGAAGACGACATACCACCCTCAATTCCGACGGGAACACGGGCATTTCCGACTCTTATCGCCTGATTTTTTGTGAAATTGTGGTCAACATACAGGTTGGAAAATTTTTGGAAAAAATGATTGTCATAATCAAGATTTCGGACAAAATTATAACTTACGTTCAATTTCGTTTTGTCGTCACGGAGCAATGTTTCCGTCGTAAGTTCGACAGAGTTAAAATTCACAAGGTCAGAAAAATCGCCGTTTTTGACGGACATTTCGTTGTCCATTCTGACATAAGCACCGATTTTGAAATTCTTAACAGGTCCGCTTTCAAATTCATGCCCGCTCTCATCGACCAAATTCCAATATTTAGATTTCGGTTGAAGAATTTTTTGGGCAAGAGTTTCGTCCTGATTTTCAAAGAGAAGTTCTTTAAACGGGTGTTTTTCAGGAACTTCGAGTTTAATTTCGCCGAGCGAATTTTTTTCGGAATCTTCAATTTCTTCGATTGCAAAACAAGGTGAAACGGCAATAGCCGAGCAAAAAAAAGTAAAAATTATCCTTTTGGCGAAATTTTTAAACTCAAAACTCATTTTTTCTCACCCAAACTTACAACAAAAAAATTATACTATAAATCGAAAAAATTGTCATGTTGATATTGCGGAACGGTGTCAAATATGATAAACTTGAAACAAAGTCAAGTAATGGAGGTTTCAATGTCAAGAGAAGACAACTCATTGATGTTCGGAATAGGTGTACTTGCAGGCGTAACGGCAGGTATCATCGTAGGATTGTTATTAGCACCGGCATCGGGAGAAGAATCAAGAAAAAAATTAGAAGAAAAAGTTAACGAATTTGCAGATAATTGTCCAACGGCAGATGAAGCAAAAAGACAAGTATTGGAAACTGTTGACGTAGTTCAGTTCAAAATCGAAAAAGCCATAGAAAGAGTAAAAAACTCAATCAAAGCAAGACAACTTGCAAAGGCGAAAGATAAAGAACAATCAGTTTACGGCGTGTAGAGAGGCGGACAAATGAGTCAAACTCTTGAAACTTATTTTGGAATATTTTTATCGGTATCAGCCGTATTATTGATAATCATTTCGGTTTTCTTAATCAAGTGGTTAATGGAGTTGTCGAAGTTGACAAGCAACATTACGGACATAACGACCGTTATCAAAAGTGATCTTGAACCTACAGTCAAAGAGTTGCAAGAAACTTTAAAAAGTGTCAATGCCATTATGAAAGAGGCAGACAAAAATGTAGCGAATTTCAAAGGAATTGCAACAAAAGTTTTAGGTGCAAGTTCGGTAGCGTTAACGGGCTTAAAAGGTTTAACAGGCAGTTTTTGGAAAGGAATGGCTGCCGGATTTAAATTTTTCAGAAAATAACAAAAAAAGGAGATAGTAAATGTCAGTAGCAAAATTTTTCGCAGGATTTGTAGTAGGTGCAGCAGTCGGTGCTGTTGCAGGTATTTTGTTGGCTCCCCAATCAGGAGAAGAAACTCGTGAACTTATCGCTGAAAAATCAAAAGATTTGAAAGATAAAGCACAAGATTCAGTCGGAGAACTTCAAGATAAAGCAAACGAAATTATGGCTAATTTGCAAGAAAAAGGGGACGAACTTATTGAAAAAGTCCAAAAATTAGTTAAAAAAGAAGAAAATGCATAAATAGCATTTAAAAGTTTAAATCCGTTTCTCTGAGATGTTAAAAAATTGCCCGAACGGGCGATTTGTACTAAACTTGATATCGTAAGGGAAACGGATTTTTATGTGTAAAAAAGTATTTTTTATAATTTTATTTTTAGTATTTTTTATGACAGCACCGGCATTTTGTTACGACAAGGAAACGTACGTCAGAGTAGGAATTAGCGACACATATTTTTCAAAATATGTTTTTTCCCAAACCGATTTATATTCAGACACGGGACTCAGCGTAACGGATTCAACGACAGGACAAACCTTCAGCCCCGAAAACGGCAGAATTTCAGTCAATTTCAGTAACGGACTTTTCGACATATTTGACGGCGAAATCCTGAAAATCACAGGCTCGACAGGTCCTATCAACATCAGAACAACCGAAAACGGTACTATCGGAATTGCAAATTTGAAACGGGCAGGCAAACCCGCCGCATACAGAGGAAGAATTGACCTCGTCAGAAACCCTCAAAACAAAGGGTTCGCAATAGTTAACGTCTTGAATTTGCAAAACTACTTAAAAGGCGTCGTCCCGAACGAAATGCCTGTGGCATTCGGGCTTGAAGCCCTTAAGGCACAATGCGTTGCGGCAAGAAATTACGTCATGAAAGCAACAGAAAAATATGCACCGTTCTATGATGTTTACGATTCTGTCGCAAGTCAGGTTTACTTCGGAGCAAAAACCGAAAAAGAACTTTCAAACAGAGCAGTTGAGGAAACTGACGGATTATTTTCGCTTTACAACGGAAAATTAATTCTCGCCCTTTACAGTTCAACCGCAGGCGGTTACACGGAAAGTTACGAAAACGCTTTTATTGATAAATCGAACGGTTTATTCTCAAGCAACCTTCACCCGTACCTCAAAGCAGTTCCAGATATCGTCGGAATGAAAAGCCTTGCTGACGAATACAGTGCAAGAGAATTTTATACAACAAAACCCGAAACTTACGACAACGACTCGCCTTTGTACCGTTGGACAAGAGAATGGAAAATGGACGAATTTGTTGAAATGCTCAATAAAACAATGTTAGAACAAAAATCTCGCCCGAATTTCACCGAAAATGATAAATTTACCCACCTCAAAGAAGTCAGAATTAAGCAACGTGGAACGTCCGGAAAGGTTATGCACGTTGAAATTGTGACCGAAAACGGAACATATACATTTGCAAAAGAATTGGTCTTGAGAAGACTTTTCAAAAAAGACGGAAAAGCCTTGCCGAGTGCAAATTTCGTATGCGATTCTTATGTTGATGAAAACGGCATAACAAAAATCAAATTCACAGGCGGCGGCTACGGACACGGAGTCGGAATGAGCCAGTTCGGAGCAGGAAAAATGGGCAAAAAAGGTTACAAATTTGTCGATATTTTGGAACATTATTATTCAGATACAACAGTCGGCACGCTTCCCATTAAATTAACCTCCGAATACGGAAAAAATATTTCAAAACAAACTTTCTTTGTCCCCTCGGGATTGAACGCAGAAGTAGCATTTTCGGACATTACGGGGCTTGAAAGAATTAATATGTTCGTAAACGGACAAAATGTCAAAACGGAATTTGGTTCATTTTTCAACAGAAAAATAAACTTTGACATATCAAAATATTTAAAAACAGGAGAAAACACTGTCGAGATTGAAATTCCGGCAGAATACAATGATGCGAAATCCGCAACTTTTTATGTAAGAATTAAAGGAAAACAACAAAATGTCCACCAAAAATATATCCTTATTTAATGCGGCGAAATTGGTTGCCCTCGTTACGATTGTGTCGAAATTCGTAGGATTTTTGAGAGATGTCGTAATCGCAAAATATTACGGAGCGGGAGTTGTTTCCGACGCATATTTTTACGCATATCAAATCCCCGCACTTGCGATAATTATTTTGGGAGGAGTCGGCGGACCGTTTCACAGTGCGATTGTTGCCGTTTTTGCAAAAATGATACCAAGTGATGCAGATAAGGCGGACGATAGAGCAAATCGGCTCTATAACACGTTTTTGACTGCATCGTTTATAATGTTTGCCATCGTCGGCATTTTGATTTTCATTTTTGCCGAACCGATAATGAAATTGATAATTAACAACGGAACGTCAGAAATGGTACATCTTGCGGCAATGCACCTGAAAATTATGTCACCTGTTTTTGTAATCGGAGGCGTCATCGGCGTTTATTACGGAATTTTGGTTACGTTTAAAGAATTTTTGTTCCCGAACTTATCACCCATTATGCTGAGTATAGTTATCATTGCGGGGGTAATGATAGCGACAAATGACCCCAACGGCTACGTTTTGGCGGGAGCTACGACATTAGGTGCGTTTGTTCAGTTGGGATTGCAAGTTCCGAAAGTTCGACAAATCGGATTCAGGTTGCAACCGAATTTTGAATTTAAAAACAACCCCGAATTCAGACAATTGCTTGAACTTTTGTTTCCTGCAATTTTGAGTTCGACAGTCGGACAAATTTACGTTTATGCGGATATGTTTTTCGCCTCACACGTCGGAAGCGGTGCTTGGTCAGCAATCGGCTATGCAAACAGGATTTACCAATTCCCCGTCGGAATTTTGGTTACGGCATTTTTGGTTCCGCTTTTCCCCGTATTTTCGAGTTTGGTCGGAAAAGGAGAAATTGACGAGGTAAGAAATTACTTCAACAGAGGTATCGGAGCGTTGAATTTCATTGCATTTCCAATGTTTGTAGCAATTATTTTACTTGCTTATGATGCGGTATTTTTGGTATTCCAAAGAGGTGAATTTACATCGGAAGCAACTCAGATGGTTGCACTTGCCTTGATATATTTGAGTTTTGGCATAATTCCGTATGTTTTCAGAGATTGCATAACGAGAATTTATTATGCATTTAACGACTCAAAAACGCCGTTTTTGGTAGCAACTTCATCGATTTTGCTGAAATTTTTGTTGAATTATGTTTTGATTTGCAAAATGAACTTCGGAATCGGCGGCATTACACTTTCGACAACACTTGTAACACTTGTGAACGCTTCATTGCTCGGATTTATGCTCAGAAAGAAAATGGATATGAAGTTTGGAATTTATTTTAAAAACTTGTTCAAAACAGCGGCAGCAGCGGCATTGACGTATGTAATCTGCTTGTTTGTTTATAAACTTGTTCCGCTTGACTATGCAAATTGGCTTGCAGTTGCAATAAAAACGGGAGTTATGTTAATTTTAAGTTGCGTAATTTATGTCATTTTTGCATTTTTGTTCAAAGTTGAATTTATGAAAGAGGTTGCAGTAAGAATTCATGATACTATCAGACGAAAATAAAAACATCATCAATGAAACGCTCAAAAACGGCGGGATTATTGCCTATGTGACAGATACCGTTTGGGGAGTCGGCTGCTTGCCGAACAATAAAGAAGGTGTCGATAAAATTTATGAATTAAAACACCGAGATACCTCAAAACCGTTGATTTTGATGTCCGATAAAAAAGAAAATCTGTTTCCTTATATCAAAAATATTTGCCCTAAAGCAAAAGAATATATGGAAAAATTTTTCCCCGGAGCATTGACTCTTGTATTTGAAAAATCAGATGTGACACCAAATTACGTCACATCACAAAAAGAAACTGTCGGAATAAGAGTTCCCGATAATAAGATTTTTCAAAAATTATGCGGTATAATTGAGGGGAATGTTCTGGCGACAACAAGTGCAAACATCTCAGGGCAAACGCCCGCTATGAATTATAAAGAGGCGGTTGAAAAAATCGGCAAACTTGTTGACATAGTGCTAGAAGACGAATACGAGCAGGCAACAGGCGAACCCTCAACCGTTGCAATGGTGACAGAAGAAAAAACAACTATTTTCAGACAAGGAAAAATCGAACTTTGAATATGAAAAATAATAGAATTATACATTTATCAATATTTTTGGGTCTTTTGGCATTAGCGATTATTTTTATTGCCATTCCGACCTTCAATGAACGTCACTCGAATATTTCTTTGGCAATGACGTTACTTTTCGGTGCGGCATCATATTATTTTTTGAAAGATTTTTCAAGGGCAATAGCAATCGGCAGCGTAATTCTTCTGCTCACTATTTACAACTGTTTTGACTATGCTTTTGATATCCACAACCCGACATTTTTCAGAATGGCAATTCTAATTTCGCAAACGGCAATTTTCATTTTTGCATATTTTTGCGGCAAAATCACGAGAATTAAAACAACGGAAAGAATCAAACAAGAGGTTTCAAAATACGTATCTCCCACGATTTTGGACAATCTTGACGCCGATATTTCTATGAAAACGGCAGGAAGAAGAGAAAACGTTACGGTTATGTTCCTTGATATCAGAGGATTTACGTCAATTTCAGAACAACATACCGCAGAGGAAGTCACAGAAATTTTGAACGACTATTTCAAAGAAATTATCCCTGTTATTAAAAAACATCACGGCGTAATCAATAAATTCATCGGAGATGCGATACTTGCGGTTTTTAGCGGGGAAACGCCCGAAATTCACGCAAAAAACGCCGTTCGTGCGGGTAAAGCAATTTTAAAAAGATTAAAAAATTTCCAACATATTCAAGAAGCACAAGGACGTGAAAAAATCCAAGCAGGCATCGGGGTTAACACGGGAATTGTATTTTTAGGCGATATCGGAAACGACGAACGCTGCGAATACACCGTAATCGGCGACACCGTAAATGTTGCAAACAGAGCGGAACGGGCAAATCGAATTTACAAAACGGAATTTCTTATCACCGAAAACACCTATCCTTACGTTAAAGACATCGCTGACGTAATCAAAATCAGCGACGTTCAAATGAAAGGAAAACGTGAAAAAGTCAATGTTTATGAAGTTCTCAGAGTGTCGGAGCCTGAAGAAGAATGACGGATTTTTTGACAAAATCCGAACTTAAAAAACTCCAAGCCGCAATCGATATTGAGGTCAAACATCAATACATCGATATAAGAGGCAGAGAGTGTCCTTTTTCGGTTTTTATGAAAAAAGAAACGAAAAAAATTTATCAAAAATCAGGCAAAAATCCGAAATGGGAAGCCTTAATATCGGCTTTTGAATTTTATCCCTACGACACTTTTGTCACGAGAAAACGAACAATCACAAGGTTTGTAACCCTTTTAAAACAAGAATTAAATCCCAATCAAACCGAAGAAGAAACAAAAAAAGAAAACAAAAAATTTGAAACAGACATTCATTTAAAAGATGTCACCTATCTTCGTGGAGTTGGTCCAAAAACCTCATTATTGTTGAACAAAATCGGAATTTATACAATTTACGACTTGCTCACATATTATCCGAAAAGATACATCGACTATTCCTCACGTGCGATGATTTGCGAACTCCAAGAGGGCGAAGACGTAACTATTTTCGGCACAATTACATCGGTAAAAAGTTTTACAAGCAAAGGAAAATTAACCGTCGTAAACGTCAAAATTTCAGACGAGAGTGGCTCTTTGGACTTGACATATTTTTATGCAAGCACAAATCGATTTATGGTCGAAAGATACAAAAAACAATTCCCGCAAGGTGCAAAAATAATGGTGTCAGGACGGGTCAAGTTTGATAATTATTCAAAAAAACTTACCCTCGCAAAACCCGAATATCAAATCGTTGACGGCGATTTCACCGAAAGCGATAACCTCAATGGAGGAAGAATTGTTCCTGTCTATGGTCTTTGCGAAAATTTAAACATAAAAACACTCAGAAAAGCAGTCGCCAACGCACTTTCCGACTATAAAGACCAAATCAAAAATGTCGTTCCGGACTACATTCGGGAAAAATTCTCACTTCCGAACAAAATCAATGCTTTAGAGGCAATACATTTTCCGAAAAGTTTTCAAGATGCGGAAACGGCAAGAACCACGCTCGTTTTTGAAGAATTATTTTTACTTGAAATAAAAATGGGCTTGATAAAAAGAGATTATACAAATTCACTCAAAGTTTCGCCCCTAAAAGTCAATGATGACGGACTTGTACAACGATTTATAAAAAGTTTGCCGTTTGAACTTACAAACGCACAAAAAAATGCAATCAATGAAATTTTCAACGACATAAATTCCGACAAACCTATGCAACGACTGCTTCAAGGCGATGTCGGCTCGGGGAAAACCGTCGTTGCTTGCACAATGCTTTTGGCAGCAATCGAAAACGGCTATCAGGCAGCCATTATGGCTCCTACGGAAATCCTTGCGGCACAACATTTTAACAATTTTGTTAAAATGCTCACACCGCTCGGAGTAAATGTTCAACTTTTTACTTCCTCAAATCCGAAAAAATTGAGAACAAAATTGGAAACAGATTTAAGAAACGGTCAAATCGACATAGCCGTCGGCACTCACGCCCTAATTCAGGACAATGTCGAATTTAAAAACCTTGGAGCGGTAATCATCGATGAACAGCATCGTTTTGGCGTAAAACAAAGAAATATGCTGAAAAATAAAGCCGTTTTGCCGCAAATGCTCACGATGAGTGCAACTCCGATTCCAAGAACATTAGCCCTGACCGTCCACGGGGACTTGGATTTGACAATTATTGACGAACTTCCGGCAGGAAGAAAAGAAATCAAAACGACTCTCCTGCGGGCATCTCAACGCAAAAAAGCCCACGACTTAATCAGAGCGGAAGTTATAAAAGGACATCAAGCCTACATCGTTTTTCCGCTGATTGACGAATCGGAAACAATCTCCGCAAAGGCCGCAACGACAGAGGCTGAGAACTTACAAAACGGCGAATTTAGCGACCTTAAAATCGGACTTCTTCACGGAAAAATGAAGCCCGAAGAAAAAGATGAAGTTATGAAAACCTTTAAAAATAAAGGCTACGACGTCCTCGTCAGCACAACCGTTGTCGAAGTCGGCGTTGACGTTCCGAACGCAACCGTTATGGTCATCGAAAATGCCGAACGGTTCGGACTTTCTCAACTCCACCAACTACGGGGACGTGTCGGCAGAAACTCGCTCCAATCCTACTGTGTCTTGATTTCCTCATCTTCGAGCCAAGACACAATGACGAGATTAAATATCATGACACAAACAAATGACGGGTTCGTAATTGCCGAAAAAGACCTCGAAATAAGAGGTCCGGGGGCATTTTTGGGCGTAAGACAAAGCGGACTTCCCGAACTCAATTTGACGGACTTGACCAAAGATATCAAAATCCTCGAACAGGCAAGAAAATCAGCACTCGAATTTCTACAAACCAATAATATCGACGATTTTCCCGAATTAAAACTTAATCTGAAACAAATTCAAAATATCACAAAAGATATAGGCATTCCCGACTAAATTTTTTCCCAAACCGTAATTTGCCATTTGCCCGCACTTTCCTCGAAAACAGGCTTCAATTCAGCGTTTGCATAGTTTTGAGTCATATTATCAATGTGGCTGAAAATCAAAAACAAAAACGGCAATCTTTTGTATTTTTCAGGATTTTCAAGCGTTAACGCCATTCTTTTTTCATCAACAAAAGCAACTGATTTTAACGAAATTAACGCAAATTTGTCCCCTTTTTTCATTCGAGTAAAGAAAAATCTGTGCAAATAACCATCAAAAAATTCATTTTTTCCGCTCTCAAAATTTTCAAGAAACATACTTTTACCATTCGCCATAATTTCAGTGTGCAAGGGCGGTTCTGGCATTAAGCGATATTGAAAATTGAATTTCGTCATCGATTCGACAAAAAAATCACTCATATTAACATACTTTTCAAACCGATAATCTTCATAGTAAAGCAACAAAATCTTGTCACCCGATTTTAAATCCGCATCTTGAATTAACTTCGCAACCGCTTTATGTCCCTCGGGACGGTCTAATTTTTGAGGCGCATAAGCACTAAATGCAACGTAAAACACTATTGGTGCAAACAATAACACAGATAGTGTTTTTTGCAAAAATTGCGGTTTAAAAGAGCATAACCCGACTCCGACAAGAGCAATAAACACGGGATAGACTTCCATCGTATATTTTGTTATCAAAACCATTTTGCCAAAAAGCGATGCCGAAACCATTACTGCCAATGTGCCAATAGCAATAACTGAAAGAATTTTTATATTTTTATCAGATTTTTTAACGGCATTTAAAATACTCCAAAACGCAATCGCCATAGGGATTAAGCCAAAAATCAAATAACCGAAATTAAAATGAGAATTTTTGACCAAAAATGAAAGCAAACTCGACGGCGTATTCACGATATTAATTTGAATCGGAGAAATATAATCCGCAAAAACAAAAAACAACTTCGTCAACGAAAAATCAGACCAAAACTGAGAAAGATAACTTCCCGTCAAAACCTTAAACAAAAAAGGTGATAGCGGAAGCATAGTAGCCACAGTCAATAACACTATCAGTGTTATTTGTTTATAAGAAATTTTATTTTCTTTTTTCAAAACATAAAAAACGGTTAAGAAGTTAAAAAATACGAAAACAAAACCGATTGTATGGGTCAGCATAACGAGAATATTTGTCAGATAAAATAGCAAATAATTCAAATATGATTGTTTTTCAAGCACTTTCAACGTTACAAAAATCGCAAGTGCAGAGAACAGGAACAAAAGAGAATAAAATCTGACTTCCTGAGCAAAATAAATCATAAACCCGCTGAAAGCCGTCAAGATTGCACAAACAAGCCCTGCGTGAGAATCTTTGAGTTTTTTGCCGATAAAAAACATCGTCGGAATGCCCAAAACACTCGGAATTACAGAGGAAATTCTAAGCGACAAATCCTGATTTCCAAAAAGGAAAGTCCAAATTTTCAAATAAAAATAATAAAACGGCATGTGGCAATTTTTGTAAACCGCATCAAAAAATTCGCCATATAAGGGTTTTTGCGAGATATACCAACTCACATACTCATCGTTCCAAAGCCCGAAAGGTTTATCAACAGACATCAATCTGATTAGCAAGCCAATCAGCATAATCAAAAATAAATTCAAATAAACTCTTTTGTCGGACATTTTGTTACATTTCGATTTTGTTGTGGTAATATAAATAATTATAGAACATTGTTGACAATTTTAAAATAAAAAAGAACAAAATTTTATGAAACTTATAATACAAATTCCGGCATACAATGAAGAAATTTCGCTCCCGTTGACGCTTTCGTCGATAAAAAGAGAGTACGACGGCATTGATGAAGTGGAAATTTTGGTGATTAATGACGGAAGCACGGACAGAACGAAATATATAGCCGAAGAATACGGAGTCGAACACATTTTGAATTTCCCAACGAACAAAGGTTTGGCAAAAGCCTTCACGTTGGGGCTGCAATATTGCATAAATGCAGGGGCTGACATCATTGTCAATATCGATGCGGACAACCAATATAATGCAGACGATATTGCAAAATTGATTTGGCCGATTGTCAACAACAAGGCGGATATCGTCATCGGAAAACGCCCTGTTGACAGAATAAAACACTTTTCAATCGTAAAAAAAGTTTTACAAAAAATCGGAACAAAAGTTGTAAAATTGTTGAGCAGCACGGGAACAGAAGATGCACCGAGCGGATTTAGAGCATTTTCAAGAAAAGCCGCTATGCAAATCAACGTTTTCGACAACTATACATACACCATCGAAACAATAATGCAATCCAAGGCAAAAGGCTTCGTTATTGAATCCGTGCCGATTAGAACAAATGACGGCTATCGCAAATCGAGATTGGTCAAAAATCTTTTCGATTACGTCAAAAAGTCCGCCTTTACCGTACTCAGAATGTTCATAATTTACAGACCGTTCAGATTTTTCGCAATCATCGGCGGCGTGTTCTGCCTTGCAAGCGTTTTAATTTGGGCAAAATATTTCTTTGCACTTTTGAACGGTTCAGCCGAAAATCATTTACAATCGTTGATTTTCTCCGTAATTTTGATTTTTTGCGGGGTTCAAACGGCAATTTTGGGCGTCATTGCAGACCTTTTGGCTATCAACAGAAAATTACTTGAAGATATCCAATTCAGAGTAAAAGTATTGGAACAAAAAAAATAGCCTTAAAAATTAGCCGATAAGTTATTATCAAATGTCAAAAATTTTTCGTAATGTTGCATTATGAAAAATTTTGCGTATTTTATAATTTTTATAATAGTATTCATTTTTTCAAACACCTCAAATGCAGGAGAATTAAGCATTTGGGACTACAAAAGGGACGATTTTATCGAAGAAAGTCTGCTCGGCAAAAATCCTCTTTTTGAAAAACAAAGACAGGAAAAAATTGATAAAGAACTTGAAGAACTTTTAAAAATAAAATTGGTTCCCCTAACCCTCGAAGAATGTCTGAAAGTCGCCGTTGACAACAATTTTCGGATAAAAGAGAAAACTCATACCGAAAAAAGTTACAAATGGCTCGAAAGAAACGCCTACGCAAAGTTTCTGCCCGATTTTAAATACTATTTCAGCATTCAACATTTGCAAGGTACATTCTTGGTCGGCAACATTATCCCTACCCACGTTGACGAAACGCCTATCCAAAGTTACATCTTGGTAAATTGGAACGTTTTTAATCGTGGCAAAACGTTTTTTGACGTAAAAGAACAAAGAAATCTCCATAAATCCGCAAAACTTTTAAAGGATTTTTCAAGAGAAGAAATTATTTTAAATACCGCAACAAATTACTATCAACTTCTCAGAAACAAAGTCGAGGTTGATATTTACAAAACGAACTTAATCGACAGAAAAGCCCAATATGACTTGACAAAAGCAAGATACACCGTCGGTGTCGGAACGAAATTCGACGTTTATCGTGCGGAAGCCGAACTCGCAAAAGCAAAACAACAATACATCACCGCATTCAATACGATAAGAATTTCTCAAGCGAAATTGGCAAACATAATGGGCATAGACATTTTAATCCCAATATACCCCGCCGATAATATGGTTGTCGAAAAATCACTTCTCGACTGCCCCATCGAAAATCTCGTCGAATACGCAAAAAGTTCAAGAAAAGATTTAGAGGCGGAAAGAAAGCGGATTGAAGCCTTGAAAGCCGCAAGAACAGGACTTTATACAGAATTTATCCCCGACATAAACATAAATTATGCCTACGCAAGTTACGGAACGGCAAGAGCAGGTTTATATCCGAGTAATGCCCTCACCTTGAGCGTTTCCGCCCCTTTGGGAAAAAATTTGGGAGCAGGAACAATAACCCAAGTTAAAGCCGAAACGGAAAACATAAAAGCGGCACAAATGGCTCTAACTCAGAAAACACGGGACATTGAAGAATCCGTAATTACATCAAATCAAAATTCACTTTCCGCAAAAGAACGGGTCGAAGCGTCAAAAACAGAAGTTTTTGCCTCGGGAAAAAGTTTGGAAAGTTCAATAAAATTAATGAATGCAGGCATTTCAACATTTCTTGACGTAATTCAGGCTCAAGGCTTAAAAGTCAACTCCCAAGTCGGTCTTGCCGAAAATATCACCGACTACAATATTGCTCAAGTTCAACTTTTGTTCGACTCGGGAATAATCAGTATTGACAACGTTTTGAACGGTTATCAGCAAACGCCCTGACGGAAACCGATTACGTCCAAGTCGTGAAATTCAAACAATTTTTTGCATCTTTTATCTTCAATATCTTTTGCAAAAGAATATGCGGTATATGCACCCAAAACCGCCTCTAATTCAGCAACGGGGAGCATGTTCGAGGGTAAATTTTCAAGATGCAATTTATATTTCAAGCCCGTTTGCAAAGCCTTACAATCGGCGGGACTTCTGTCCAAAAACGCCTCGTTGCAACCGAAAGCGAGTTTTGCATTATGAATATCAAATCTAAAAATAGAATAACCTTCGTCTTTTAACTTTTTGAACAAATCTGTTCCTTTTTTAGAAAATCTGTCCGCCCAATAATCACGATTTGCAAGGTGAGAGTTGAGATTTACGGGGTGATAAATTCTTGATAAATATTTCCATCGACTGCTAATCATCACCTCATTTTTTGCCATAGAAACAGCAATCATAGCATTTTTAGCCCCCTGAAAATTTTTCAGAAAATAATCAACATCATGCAAAGTGTATAATTTGTCCATCAAAATCAAATTAAGTTCATCATCTAAAATTGCAACCGCTGATTCGTTCGACGAAATTGACGAAAAAGAAATTCCGACAAACGTCTTTTTGTCCCGAAATTCGGGTTTTGTAGTGTATTTTTTCATAAATATTTTTCTTTTTAAAACTTTTTTATTTTCAAAATTTAAAAATTTACAGAAATGTTTTGTAACAACCGTAATTAAAATTTCGATTTATGCTAGAATTATAACATAAAAAAATAAATGGAGAACATAATTGTTTTTAGCAGATAAAGAAGTCCTGAAAATGGACATAACGAAATTGAAAAGACCCAAAATTCTCGTAATCGGTGACGTTGCGATTGACGAAATGATTTACGGGAATACGGAAAGAATTTCAAGAGAGGCACCTGTGTTGATTTTGCGGCACACGCAAACGAAAATCATTTTGGGTGCTGCATCAAACGCAGCTCACAATATTTCTTCACTCAACGGCGGCAAAGTTTCAATCATCGGAACTTACGGCGACGATTATTACGGAAAAGTTTTGCTTGAAGCCTTTGAAAAAGCGAAAGTTGACACTTCCTACATGATAAAAGCCCCCGAAAGACCGACCACGGTTAAAACAAGAATTTCAGGCTCCTGCTCGCAATCCGTCACTCAGCAAATCGTCAGAATTGACCGAGAAACGAAAGAATGGCTTGCAAAAGAAACAGAAGACAAGGTCTGCGAAACAATTGAAAAAGCAATCCCCCATTTTGATGCGGTAATTTTATCCGACTATCAACTCGGAACTTTGACGGACAGAGTAATCAAAACGACAGTCGAAGTCGCAAAAAAACACGGCAAAATTGTTGTTGCAGATGTTCAAAAAGATATGTATCGCTACAAAGGCGTTACCGCAATGACTCCGAACCAACCCGACACGGAAAAATTTGTCGGATTTTTCATCAAGGACGAAGAAACTTTGAAAAAAGCAGGCAAAAAGTTGCTTGATTCAACAAATTCCGACCTTATGCTCGTTACCCGTGGCGGTGACGGAATGGCAGTTTTTGAAAGAGATAAAGAATATTCGCCGATTCCTGTTTTCAACAAAACGGATGTTTTCGATGTAACAGGGGCAGGAGATACAGTTGTAGCAACGTTTACGCTCGGTTTGGCAGCAGGATTGTCACCCAAGCATGCCGCTATAATCGGCAACCTTGCAGCAAGTATCGTAATCCGCTCTTTCGGTTGTGCCACAACGAATATCAAGGAACTCATCAAAACTGCGGATAAAATTAATTTTGAAAAATTCAGAGGAAAATAAAAATGAAAATTTGTGAAACATGTGAAAAAATAAAAAACGCACTCGGACTTGGAAAATGCCCTTGCTGCAAGAATTTGAAACCCGCTGATTGGGCAATAATTGCAGGGGTTGTAATCATAATTGCCATAGCAGTTGCAGTATTTACGGGTGCAAATAAATTCATCTCGAAATCTCCCGTATTGGAAGAAAAAGATATCCAATTCTCGGTATTTTTCAGAGGAATTACAATAACTGACACAAATTCACCGTTTGTGCCGAATGAAGACACTTTTATCACAATCAGAAACGTCCCCTACACAAAATTGAAAATCACGGACGTACAATTTGACAGAAGAAAAATGCTTATCGAAACTTCAGCAGGCAAATATCTCCCCGTTGATGATATTTCACAACCCGCAGTTTTCGACTTCGTCGTAACAGTTCAAGATAAAGCGAAAATCACGGACGACGGAGCAGTTGTCGGCGGAAACAAAGTAAAAATGGGCATTCCTGTTATTTTGGAAGGCAAAAATTACAAATTCACAGGCGTTGTTTCAAACATTCAATATGTTGAACAACCCCAACAAACACAAGAAAATCAAGAACAAGTTGAACAAAAACAACCTGTAAACGACAAAAAATAATCGGACAAAAATATGTATATCGGAAGCAGAATAGTTGAATTTTTTGATAAAATTTTGGCAAAAATCCAAGAAAAAACTGAATTTTTGACAAATAATTCCGCTATTTTGAAAAATATGGACGTATTTTTGTTCATAATGATTTGCCTGTCGGCGGTTTGCTCAATTTTTATGAGCAACAATTTTGTCGCACCGCTTCTTTGTATCGTGGCAGTATTATTCGGATTGACAATGATTTTGGACAAAAATTACAGATTAAAAATTGAAAAAAGTTCGCTTTTCTTAATTTTGTATTTTGTATTGGCAATTGCAAGCACAATCAACTCAACAATGCCCCACCAAAGCCTTACGGGCTTATCCAAAACAATTTTGTATCTGCTTTATTTTTGGGCAACGTTGCAATATTTGAGAGTTCACAAGGACAAAATACCTTGTTTTGCTTTAATCATAGGAGCTTGCGTAAGTTTTGAAATCGTTATTGCGTTCATGCAAAATTATCTTGATGTATTGAGTGCCGCAACTTGGCAAGACACGGCGAGATTGAACCCCGAGTTGGTTTTGACAAGAGTTTACGGAACGCTCAAACCCTCTAATCCGAACCTTTTTGGCGGATATTTGATTGCTGCTGTGCCGTTTTTGTGGCTTTATACGGCTCTCAATTTTGTCGAAAAACATCACAAAAGATTTTTAATTTCTCTGATTTTTTCAATTTTGGCAATTCCCGCCGTCTTTATGACAGGCTGTCGTGGTGCATATATTGCCCTGTTTTTCATGATAATCACAATGCTTGTTGCAACATATAATATTTGCAAATTCCATTATCCGAAGATTTATGATTTTGTAAAAAAACATCTCCATATCATAATGATAGCGGGCATTTCTGCTTGTTGTGCAATAATGGTTTGCGTACCTAAAATTTCACACAGAATTTTGTCGATTTTCGCAATGAGAAATGACAGTTCAACTTCATTCAGAATGAATGTTTACCATTCGGCATGGCAAATGTTTCAGGACAATGTTCTTCTCGGAATAGGTTGCGGTAACAAGGTTTTCAGAGAAGTTTACGGTTTGTACATGCTCTCGGGATTTGATGCTTTAAGTGCATATTCAATTTACCTCGAAACAGCCGTAGAAAGCGGAATTTTCGCATTAATATTCTATTTGCTTTTCATTTTCTTCCTGATAAAAGACGGCTTGATTGCATTTTTCGGCAATTGCGATATAAAAACGAAATTGTACTTAACGGCAGGAATCACGGGCATAATTGGAGTATTAAGCCACGGATTTGTAGATACGGTTTATTTCAGACCGCAAATTCAGTTAATTTTCTGGATTACGGTTGCCATTGTTATGGTTTGTTCAGATTTTCAAAAATCAGAATTTGAAGTAAAATAAAAAATAAAAAAAAAGGAAATATATTATGACAGAAAAACCCAAAAGACAAAGACCTCAAGAACAAGACCCCAACGTTAGAAGACATAACTTTGATGCGGTCGAAAGCAACTTGACGGCAGAACAGGTAAAAGCAGAAGTTGCAAGATGTTTGCACTGCAAAAACGCACGCTGCGTAAGCGGTTGCCCCGTTAACATCAACATTCCGGAATTTATTGCGGCATTAAAAGAAGATGAACTTGAAAAAGCAGGAGATATCATCAGAGAAACAAGTTTCTTGCCCTCAGTATGCGGTCGTGTTTGTCCGCAAGAAAGACAATGCGAAGGCAAGTGTGTTTTGGGTATCAAAGGCGAACCGATTGCAATCGGAGCGTTGGAAAGATATGTCGGCGACAATACAGATGCAAAAGCGGAAGTTGCGGCTGAAACAGGCAAAAAAGTTGCCATTATCGGCTCAGGTTGTGCGGGCATAACAGCAGCAGCAGACCTCAGAAAAGCAGGTCACAAAGTTGTTGTATTTGAAGCATTGCACAAATTGGGCGGTGTTTTGAGATACGGTATTCCTCCGTTCAGACTTCCGAGAAAATTCCTCGACAGAGAAATTAACTCACTTAAAGCCTTGGGCGTTGAATTTAAAACAAACGTAGTTGCAGGAAAATCAGTCACAATCAAGCAATTGAAAGAAGACGGATTTGATGCAATTTTCATCTGCTCGGGTGCAGGCTTGCCGAAAATGCTTAACATCAAAGGCGAAAACCTCAACGGAGTTTATTCCGCAAACGAATTTTTAACAAGAGTTAACCTTATGGGTGCTAACCTTGAAGAAAATCCGACTCCTTTAAAAACAGGCAAAAGAGCGATTATCGTCGGTGGTGGAAACGTTGCAATGGACGCAGCAAGAGTTGCAGTCAGAGTCGGTTTTGAATCAGTCAAAATTGTTTACAGACGTACGGAAGCAGAACTTCCCGCAAGACTTGAAGAAATCAGACACGCAAAAGAAGAAGGCGTTGTTTTCCAATTCTTGCACAATCCTGTTGAACTTATGGGCGAAGACGGCTTCGTTAAAACAGCAAAATTAGAAATTATGGAACTTGGCGAACCTGACGAATCAGGCAGAAGAAGCCCTGTTCCGACAGGAAAATTCGTTGAAGAAGAAGTTGACACCTTTATCGTTGCACTCGGAACGGGACCGAACCCGATTATCCAATCATCAGTCGTTGCAGACGGAATGGAATTGGATACGGACAGAAAAGGTTACATCGTAATCGATGCACAATCAGGCAAAACTTCAATTGACGGAGTTTATGCAGGTGGCGACGTTGCACCGACAGGCACTTCAAACGCAATCAACGCAATGGGTGCAGGTAAACGTGCAGCAGCAGCAATTAACGAATATCTTAAAGGTTAATAATTTCAAAAAGCATCTGAAAAGCGGTCAATGCGGCCGCTTTTCGGTTTTGTAAGGATTTCAGATGAGTTTGTTTATTTTATCAGTAATTTTACTGATTTTGGGATATGTAATTTACGGAGCGATTGTTGAAAAAGTTTTCGGTGCCGATAACAACAGGAAAACGCCCGCAATCAGGTATGCCGACGGCGTCGATTTTGTCAAAATGCCCATTTGGAAAATTTTTCTTATCCAATTTTTGAATATTGCAGGGCTTGGTCCTGTTTTCGGGGCTGTTTTGGGTGCGGCGTACGGACCTGCTTGTTTCCTTTGGATTGTTTTAGGCTCAATTTTTGCAGGCGGTGTCCACGATTATTTGACGGGCATGCTCTCCGTCCGATACAAAGGCAAAACGATGGATTATTTTATCGGAAAAATTCTCTCTAAACATGCAAAGTATTTTTTCGTTTTCTTCTTAGTATTAATTTTGGTTTTAGTCGGTGCAGTTTTTGCGATAAATCCCGCAAAAATGCTCGCTTTAATTTTCAAAATTCCCGTAATTTACTTTGTCGTCTTGATTTTCGGATATTATTTTTTGACGACAGTATTGCCTGTTGATAAAATAATCGGACGGTTTTATCCGTTTTTTGCATTGTTATTATTGGTTGTTACGGTGTCCTTGCTCGTAAGTCTTTTCAGGCTCGATGCCGAATGGTTCCCGATTACGGTAGAAAATCTGCACCCGAAAAATGCTCCGATTTTCCCGCTAATGTTCATCACGATTGCTTGCGGTGCTTTAAGCGGATTTCACGCAACGCAATCGCCGATTATGGCAAGATGTTTGCCGAACGAAAAAAGCGGTCGTTTAATTTTTTACGGTTCAATGATTTTAGAAGGCTTGGTTGCTTTGATTTGGGCATCTTTGGCAATGGCATTTTATCCTGATCAAACGGCTCTCGGGAATGTTCTTTTTGACCCTGCAAAAGGTCAAGGTGCAGTCATAGCAGAACTTTCAAACGGTTTAATCGGAAACGTCGGAAGCGTATTTGCGATTTTATCGGTCGTCGTCCTTTCAATAACGTCGGGCGATACGGCATTTCGCTCCGCAAGATTAACGCTTGCCGAGGCAATCCATTTTGACCAAAAGAAATTAGGAAAAAGATTTTTGTTAAGTGCAGCCGTATTGCTTGCAGGCATTGCGTTTACGATGTTTGACATAACAACATTATGGTATTATTTCGGTTGGGCAAATCAAACTTTTGCAATGTTTTCTCTTTGGGCAGTAAGTCTTTATCTCAAGAAAAAACAGCGGTGTTATTGGGTTTCGCTCACCCCTGCAATATTTATGACCGCAGTTTGTGCAACATACATTTTGAATGACAAAAACAGTTTTGCACTCAACTTAAACACTGCAAAAATCATTGCAATAATCGTAACGGCAATCGTAACTTCGATTTTCTTCCTGAAAAAATATCCGAAAAGAAACAAAACGCAAGAGCGTGCATAGTTTTCGGGCATGTGGTATAATAAACTCATTGAACATGGGATATAGCGATGACAAAAAAAATTAACAAAGTAAATGAATTGCGTAACTTGGTTTTGGCAAGTTCTGACAGAGAATATGAAAAGCAAACCGTGCAAGGGATTTTGCGTTCAATGCTTGAACCCTTGATGGAACAACCGTCACAAGAGGGTTTAGTTTTGATGAAACTTTCAAATACCGAGGGCATTTCTTCAATTCTGAAACGTCTTGAATTTTCCGATGTCAAAATGTACTGCTATTGCGACAATTTGGCAAACGACAAAATTATGAACGTCGAAAAAGAAAAAATTTGGGACACAACGGAATTTGTCCTTATCCTCGCTCCGAGATATTCTTCGGTTCTCATTTGGGATTGGGATTTGACAAACAACGGAATGACACAAATTTGCTTGATTTTGAACTCAAGAGAAATTTCCGACATCGCAAATATTATGTTCAATAACTCGACAATCGAACTCAACAGTTATTTGACAACTTACGCTCCCGACCGTCGTGAGCAAAAAACAATGAACATCGCAATTAACAAAATCGTTAATTGCCTTAATAACGTTAACCAAGAAATGGTCTTTTCTCAAGCGGAAAAAGAAACTTATTCGGAATCGGAAGACTTGCTCAAACAATATGAACAGATTTCCGAAAAAGCAAAAATGACCGCTCACGAAATAAAAAATCACGTTTCTGTTATCGATTTATACACAAAAATTCTTGAAAAAAGACTCGAAAACGTCGAACTTGAACAAGAAAGCAAAAAATCTGTCGAAAACAGCATAGAAAGCATCAAACAGGCTGCTTTCACGATTTCATCATTCATAAGCGAACTCAGAAGTTACTCTTCTCCGATTTTGACTGAAGTTAAACTTTCATCAATCGTAAACAGTGTCGTCAGCCTTGCAATGCCAAAAGCACAAGAAAAAGGCATCGCTCTCGAATCGTACGTTGACGATGAATTTCGTGTCCACATTGACGAAACAAAAATGCAAAGCGTCATTTTAAACTTGATTTACAACGCAATCGATGCAATCGAAAAGAACGGTCGTGTCACATTAAAAATTAAAGGGAAAGAAAATAATTACGTAAAATTGGCTATTTCTGACTCAGGCTCGGGAATTTCCCCCGAAGTTTTACCCCATATTTTTGAAGACGGATTTACTACAAAAATTGACGGAAACGGGCTTGGTTTAGGCATTTGTAAGAAACTTACCGAAGAACAATACGGAAAATTAAGACTTGTCAAAACAGATGCCGAAGGTACGGAATTTGAACTTTTAATCCCGACAATATAATTAAACTTCAAACGCTCACCATCATACGGAGGTGAAGTATCTGTTTCGATATGTTTAACAAAGCATTAAAAAAGCCCCAAGCGGGGCTTTATTTTTAATTTAGAAAATCTTTTAAGGGTTTTATTCTTCTTCCTCATACTCATCATTTTTAGAAATTTGTTGTTGCTGTTGAGGATAAACATCTTCGTGAGCGATGGCTTCCATTTGAGCCTCACGACCAGAACGTTGATTTGCAAGGGCAGTTTGGCATGCTTGAATGTTATTGAGGAATTGACCGATATTGCCTGCCATATCGTTGAAAATCTTTGCGGCATAATCTTCTGCACCTTCTTGAATAACTGCTGCTTTTCTGATTGCCGTAATTTTAATCTCTTCTGCTTCTCTGACAGCATTTGCCTGCAAGTTTTCGCAATATTCTTCAACTTGTTGTTTTTGTTTTGCGAGAACTTCTTGAGCACGTTTTGAAATTTCATCACGGCTGACAAGTCTTGCCTGTTCGTCACGAGCGTCTTGAATCATACGTTCTGCACGGTTTTGTGCTTCTCGAACAATCTCATCTTTTCTCGACATAATCATTTCAGCCTCTTTAATATCAGCCGGAATGCTTGCGTTGCATTGTTCGATTAATTCTTCCAATTCTGCCTTATTAACAATTGTATATCCAAAAAGTTCATACCCCTTTTGCAAAAGAGCATTCGCCTTGCCGAGTAAACTTTTTAACTGAAGTTGAGCCATCTGTTACCCCTTATTGATTTTCTTTTTTAAATATTCTGCTACCGGCGGAGAAACGAATTTAGAAATATCGCCGCCCATCAAAGCAACTTCTTTGACTGTACTTGATGAAATGAAGTTATATTTCGGTTTTGTAATCAAAAAAACCGTATTAATTTCGGGAGCAAGTGCGTTGTTTGTTTGCGAAAGTTGCATTTCATACTCAAAATCCGAAACAGCACGCAATCCTCTGATTAAGACATTTGCTCCTTTTTGTTTTGCGTAATCAATCGTCAATCCGTCAAAAGAATCCACCTCAACATTTTCCAACTTATCGTGTTCACACGACAAACGGATAAGATGAAGTCTGTCCTCAATCGGCAAAAATGAACGTTTGTCACTATTCTTCAACACAGCAATAATAACCTTATCAAAGATGCCTGCGGCTCTTTTCAAAACATCAAGATGTCCTTTTGTCACGGGATCAAAACTTCCCGGATATATCGCAATTTCCAAAATTGTCCTCATTTCAGCATGCTTACATCTATATATTGTAAGCGGTTTTTGAAAATTTTGCAGAATTTTAACATTTATTTATGTTTTGAAAAATTTTTGTTCTTTTTTCCTTTTAAAAATTTAAACAAAGAAAAGCCCAAAAGTACGGAATTAAGCACACCCGCTGCTTTTTCAACCTTCGCAACACGCTCCTGCTCAACTCTTTCCGCAAGTATCGCCTGAAGTTTAGCATTCAATATTCTTAAATTCATTTTAAATTCTGTTAAGTTTCCCGTAAATCCCGACTTTGCAAGATTTCGGTTAACCTCTTCCGTCAAGCGGATTTTCTTCTCCATAAACATAATCATATAAACGCCGACGACGATTTCTACAACAATTAAAATAAATATTAATTCAATCATTTGATGCCCTCTTTTGCAATTTATATTATTATAAAACATAAGAAGAACTTTTTAAATAAGTTAAGGATAAAATCAACTCGATTATGGAAAAAATCAGATACATTATATCATTATTACTCGCAAAAACTGCCGTAAAAGCAATAAAATTACGAGGAAAATCAAAAGGCACATCAGCCCCGGGCATGCTCGCCATGAAAATTTGCCCCTCATTTATCCGTGAAGCCGCAAAAATGAACTTGGAAAAAACAATTACCGTAACGGGTACAAACGGAAAAACGACCACAACAGGCTTGCTCGCACACTTTATCAAAGAAAGCGGTAAGAAAATCATCCACAACACCGAAGGTGCAAACATGCTCACAGGCATCGCCACCGCTCTCGTTCACAATGTCGAATTTAACAAAAAAAGCGACTACATGATTTTTGAATGCGACGAAGCATATTTGAGAAAATTATACGATTTTCTAAAGGCTGACTATCTCCTCGTAACAAACCTTTTTCGTGATCAACTCGACCGCTACGGCGAACTCGATACAACTTACAAAAAAATTAAAGAAGGTACGGAAAAAAATCCCGACATGACCGTATTTCTTAACGCCGATGACCCAACGTTAGAGGGAATTGCCCCAAACAACAACCTCATCTGCTTCGGCATGCAAGATGTTCAATACAATTACGAAACAAAATCATCGAACGCACCCGCCGAAAACACAACCTGTCGAAAATGCGGTCAAACTTTGAAATATGAAAAAGTTTTTTATGCCCATATCGGTCACTATTCCTGCGATTGCGGCTACAAACGCCCCGCCCCGAAATATCAGGGTTATGCAAAAGTTTTCGATTCCTACTCGGATTTAACCGTAAAATATGGAGATAAAGAAGAAACTTTCCGTCTTAACATGCCTGGATTATACAATGTTTACAACGCTTTAGGAGCGATTTCCGTTGCACTCGAAGTCGGCATTTCTCCCGACGTAATTCGCCACGGATTATTGACATACTCATCAGTTTTCGGACGTGCGGAATCCACCGTCATAAACGACAAAAAGACATTAATTCAATTAATCAAAAACCCTGTCGGTGCAAGCGAAGTCATAAGACAAATTCAAGGATTTGAAAAATCAAAATTAGTCGTAATTTTAAACGACAACTACGCTGACGGACGGGACGTTTCTTGGATTTGGGACGCTGATTTTGAGGCATTAAGCAACTACAAACAAAAAATCATCGTTTCGGGAACAAGAGCCGATGATGCCGCTCTCCGCCTAAAATATGCAGGAGTTAACGTCGAACTTTTGCAGGTCGAAAAAGACATCAAAACAGCAATCGACACCGCCGCTCAAAATACGGCAGAGGACGAAACCCTTTTGATTTTGCCGACTTACACCGCATTATTAAAAATGCAATCAATTTACGGAAATAAAAAATAATAAAAAAACCGCCTCGATTTCTCAAGGCGGTTAATTTTTTACTGAAAACTATTCTGCTTTTTCTTGCATTTCGTCATATTTATGTGCTTTTACAAAAGATTCCATTTCTTCGATTGAGCCATAAACTGCGTGGCAACCACAATCGACATGGATAATTTCACCCGTAACGCCCGTTGAGAGGTCAGATGCAAGGTAAAGACCTGTTTTTCCGATATCTTCGAGTGTAACGTTTCTATGCATAGGAGCCTTCAAAACTGCTGCTTTCAACATTTTGTTGAAACCGCCAATTCCGCTTGCTGCAAGTGTTTTTACAGGACCTGCGGAGATACAGTTAACTCTGATGTTATCTTTGCCCAAATTATCTGCCAAATATCTCATTGATGCTTCCAAAGCAGCCTTTGCAACGCCCATAATGTTATAGTTTGCAACTGCTTTTTCCGAACCCAAATATGTCAAAGCGAAAATTGAACCGCCGTTTTTCATAAGAGGTCTTGCGTTTCTTGCGATTGAAACCAATGAATATGCACTGACACCCATTGCCAAGTCCCAACCGTCTTTTGACGTATTTACAAATTCGCCTGTCAAATCATCTCTGTTTGCAAATGCAACTGCGTGAACAACAAAGTCCAATTCGCCATAAGTTTTTTCGTATTCTGCAAAAACTTCCTGCAGTTTTGCTTCATCAGTAACGTCACATTCAACAATCATTTTTGAACCCATTGATTCTGCAATCGGGCGAACTCTCTTTTCCATTGCTGGGTTTGCGTATGTAAATGCAATTTCTGCTCCCGCTTCGGAAAGTTCTTTTGCGATGCCGTAAGCAATACCGCTTGTGTTACTTACGCCAAAAATTATACCTTTTTTACCTTTCATCAAATCCATAATTTTTCTCCTTATTATGTTCGACTAAATTCATAACCGAAGTTATATGTCATTTTACGTTAAAACAATCTCGTTTGCAATAAATTAATATTCCGACTCAACAAAATTCACTGTTTTGTAACGAATATCCCGATAACGTTACTTTTTGTCACTTTTTTAACAATAATCAAAATTTCTGCTATTTTAAATATATAGATAATAAGGAAATATATGAAGAAAAAAGGATTTACGCTTGCCGAGGTTTTGGTTGCAATGGTGGTTTTAGGAGTTGTTGCAGTCGTTGCCATACCTCTTTTTACGGAAGCAAAACACGACAAAGAAACAGCCGCAAAATTGAACGTTGCTCACACAATTCTGTCCAATGCAACTGAAATGGCGGAAATTAATTGCGGAAAAATTGATGACGATGCCCTCGAAACTCGAACCGCTCACGATGTTTTTATAGATTTTTACAGAAATAATATCAAACTCAATACCGCTTGCGAAAACGACAATTCAGGCAACTGTTGGACGCCGACAAAAGATTTCTTCCAAAAAGGAATGGCATCAGGAGGTGACAAATACGGCATCACAGGAACCGTTAAAACGGGCTTTGCAATGCAAGATGGAATGAACGTCACCATGACCAAAGTTCAAGGCTTAGACGAAAGATTTGGCATTGACACAAAAGATAAATACTCAATTGTGTTTATGGTCGATGTCAACGGAAACAAAGAACCTAACACAATGGGACAAGACGTTTTCGCATTTGTTCTCGATTCCAAAGGTCGGGTTGTTCCCGCAGGAAAAGACAATGACTCTGCAAATTGTCAACGTGGCTGCGACTTGGACGACGATTATTGGGATTGCACCGCAAGCGTTCTCGTCAACGGCAAAAAAAATTATATGTAATTTCCAATTTCATTAACTTAAAATTTGCACTAAAAAAGCCCCGTTTGGGGCTTTTCTTATTAACCGAAAGTTTTGAATGATTTATCAACGTTCTTTTCGATAACTTTTTTAACAGAATCGATTTCGGTTTCGATTGCATTGTGTTCTGATTGGATTTGTTGCAATTGAAGTTCTAATTCCTTATCTTTTTGTTGCCAGTAATCAGTGAGGTATTCATAAGTTGCTGTAACTGAAGCGTCATCTGAAGTATCAAGTTCATCAACGATGTTTCCAACGTATGAGTAGTTGATTTCTTCGTAACCTGTTTGATCTTCGTTCGGCTTCAACAATGTCCATTCACCGTTTCTCAATTGAGTTTCGAGGTAGTCATTGTCGTTGCATCTGTCATCGTAGCAGTAAGGTTTGCTCAAGATTTCTTCTGCTTCTGCATACATCTTATCTCTTGCTTCTTTTGCTGCTTCCATAACTGATGCATCAACTTCAGGGAACATTTTTACGTTATCTTTGTCTGCGAATTGGTATCCGCCTTCGTTCCAGAATTTGTTTAATGAAACACTATCCATATCTTTGATAGATTTCAAGAATTCTTCTTGGTTAACTTCGTTACCTTCTGCGTTTAATACAGGGTTTTGGAAACCAACCAATTCAGCGAAGTTGTTGCCTGTAACTTTTTCTTTTGTTTCAGTATTGTGTTCGCCTGAAACTCTTGTGTAGAAGTATTTTTTGTCGATTTTTGCAGCGTATTCTGAATCTGCTTGTTCTTTCAATTGTGCTGCCAATTTTGCTGCATTTTCTGTTACAGGTCTAACGATAGCACCTTCTTTGTTAATCAAAGTGTAACCCAAACCTGCGGGGTATTGTGCTGTAATTGTTTGGTAATTCAAAGCAACTTTGTTTACTTCAGTTCCGTTGCCAACAGGTGTTGAGAACATCAATCTTCTGTTGTTGATGCCTTCTGAGTAAGCCAATGAAGCATCTGACAATCTCTTTGCAATATCGTTTCTTCTTTGGTTAATTTGTTGTGCTTGATATTCTTTATCACTTTTTCTTGCTGTCAATTGTAAATATCTTGCTTGTGATGCTGAAAGTCCCATTGTACTTACCTTTTTCTTACCTTACATATTTGTTATCGGCATAAAAACATGAAACTTTAACACTTTGAGGGATTTTGTAACAAAATGTTAACGATTTTCCCGAAAAATTTTCCTTTTTGAAAATCAAAAACATAATATCATGTCAAAACATGCCCATATCATGGCTTTTAGGTACTTAATAAAAATTTACAAATAAAAAATTATTATTTTTTAAATCTGACCATAAATTTTTGGAAACCTGATAAGTGTTCCGAAATTTTTTGGTTAACAAAATCTGCTTTTTGTAAAATTAAATTTTTTGATTCATTATCTGTTGCATAAGTCAACGCTTGTTTCAAAACGTCGAGAGCAGTTTTGTAATCTTCAATATCGCAAAGGCAGTTACAGTAATCGATTGCGAGGTTAATATCTTGCGGTTTCAATCTTTTTGCAACCGAATAATCCGCAATTGCCTCATGCAATTCGCCCAAAATATGTTCACATTTTGCGGCACGATATCTGAGTTCCGCAGAGGTAACGTCGTACTGAGCAGCCTCTTTATAATATTTGCAAGCGTCTTTAAATTGTTTATTATCAAAATAAATATCAGCCACCATAGCATAATATTCATTTGAGTCGGGAGAGAGCGTAATTGCTTGTTTTACAAACTCGATTGCCTGTTCAAACAATTTATTTTCCCGATAAATTTTTGCCTTCATAATGTATGCTTCAGGCGTATTCATATCTAGTTCCAAAATTTTGTCGATATTCTCAAGTGCTTCCGAAAATCGTTTTTGCTCAACATAAATTTCCGCAAGTTTGATATAAGCAAAAATAAATTTGTCATTAAATTCTATCAATTTTTTGCATAATTTTTCCGCTTCGGAGAATTTTTTTGCCTCAAAATTGAAAATTACAGCCTCGCTGATATATTCCATAGACATCGGAGAAAGTTTCATAGCAAGGTTTATAGCCTCAATGGCTTTTTCCCACCAGCCTAATTTTTTGAAAACTTGCGAACGAATATAAAGAGCCTCATCATTTTTCGGATCTTTTTGCAAAACGGTTTTCAAAATTTGTTCAGCCTCAACAACGTTATTTTCGTCCGTCAAAATTCTTGCTTTCAAAACAAGAGCATTGATATTTTCCGAATTAATTTTCAAAATACTTTCAATTTTCTCTTTCGCCTTGGAAATTTGTTTAGTTTGATAGAAAACCAAAGCAAGAGTATAGGCGTAGAATAAGTTATTCGGGCTTAATTTTACCGCATTATGATAATTTTCTTCCGCCTCTTTCATAAATCCTTTAACAGAATATGCTGTTGCCAAAGAGTAATAATAGAGCGGATTTCGAGGATTTAACTTGCAAGCCTTTGAAAAATTATTGATGGCACCGTCGATATTATCCTCAGCAATACAAATTTCACCCAAAAGATAAAACGTTTTATGATTTGTTTTTGCAACAGGAGAGGACAAAATTGTTTGAGCCGCCTCTTTATATTTTCCCTCATCGAACAAAAGATTTGCACAACTGAAAACAATATTATAGTCCGATTTATCGTATTGAAGCGATTTTTGGTACAATTCCCGAGCCTTGACCGTATCACCCAAAGCAAGATATGATGCACCTGCGTAAAAATGGATTTTCGCATTTGTCGAATTATGAACAATCGGTTTTTGGTAAAATTCAACAACACCCTCAAAATCACTTTCCAAATACAAAACGTTCAAAATTTCAGCAATATATGCGGGATTTAAGTCTTTTTCGCAAATCGAACGCAAAAGCGGAAGTGCTTTTGAAACCAAATTTGTTTGTTTATAAACTCTTGCGAGTTTAAATTTGACGGAAACATTGTCAGGATCGAACAAAAGAGCCTGTTCGTAATATCTGATTGCCTTATCAGTATTGCTCAATTCCAAATAAAGACCCGCAATTTCAGCCAAAACTTCGGGGCTTTCGGGTTCAATTTCCAAGGCTTTATAAAGATTTTCTATCGCCTGTTTAAAATTCCCCGCAGCCTTATATTCAAATGCTCTTTTTACATATTGTGTTAAACTGCTGTCCGTCATAGTCCAATTATAAATCTTAATTTAAATTCGGTAAAGTGTAAAAGGTAAACTCGTACAAATAGAGTATAATATTTTTATAAGTTCAATTTTTTAAAACTAAATTTTGACTCACCGTAGTATAATTTATTCAGAGGTAAAAATGGGCAAAAAATTCAAAATTCATTCACCATATTCTCTTTCCCCAACCCAAAAAGAGTCAGTTAACGCTCTCACCAAGGGTTTAAACGAGGGTATGGACGCCCAAACTTTACTCGGAATTACAGGTTCGGGAAAAACTTTTATCGTTGCAAATGTTATTGAACAAATACAAAAACAAACCCTTGTAATTGCCCACAACAAAACGCTTGCAGGGCAATTATACAATGAATTTAAAGAACTTTTCCCCGAAAATGCGGTCGAATATTTTATCAGTTATTACGACTATTATCAACCGGAAGCATATATCCCGAGAACCGACACCTACATTGAAAAAACGGCATCGATAAACGACGAAATCGACAGACTTCGCCACAACACAACGAGAAGTCTTTACGAACGAGATGACGTAATCGTCGTTGCATCAGTCAGTTGCCTATACGGTTTAGGACTTCCCGAAGCATATTTCAAAGGCTCAACAACAATCAGCGTGGGCGATTGCATTGACCGTGACGAATTTTTACGCTACCTCACAAACATTCGCTACACAAGAAATGACCTAGAACTTCAACGCTCCACATTCCGTGCAAAAGGCGATATCGTCGAGGTTATGCCGTCTTACGACAACAAACTCATCAGATTTTCGTTTTGGGGCGATGAAATTGAGGCGATTTTCAGAATTGACCAACTTACGGGAGAAATCCTCGAAACACCCGACAAAGTCGTCATTTTCCCCGCCGTTCACTATCTTTCCGATGATGATGACATCGACACAACAATTTCAATGATAAGACAAGAATTGCAATCTCAAGTTGCTCAATTTGAAAGTGAGGGCAAATTAATCGAGGCTCAAAGAATTTCCCAACGTGTCAAATACGACATCGAAATGATGAAAGAAATGGGCTATTGCAACGGCATCGAAAATTATTCGAGAATTATTGAACGACGTGAACCCGGAACACCGCCTGCAACGCTTTTGGATTATTTCAGAGGAGATTTTCTGACGGTAATTGACGAATCGCACGTTTCTATCCCGCAAATTAACGCAATGTACAACGGCGACAGGGCAAGAAAAGATACGCTCGTCGAATACGGTTTTAGACTTCCCTGTGCAAGGGATAACAGACCGTTAAAGGCTCAGGAATTTTGGAATAAAGTTAATCAAAAAATATTTATTTCAGCAACCCCTGCTCAATACGAAAGAAAAACCTCGGCACAATTGGTTGAGCAAATCATTCGTCCGACGGGACTTTTGGACCCCGAAATTTTTGTTCGCCCGACATTAAATCAAATTGACGACATCATCGCCGAAATTCAAAACACGACAGACAAAAAAGGTCGGGTTTTGATAACAACATTAACTAAAAAAACCGCCGAAGCACTCTCGGAATACCTCATCAAAGAGGGCATAAAAGCAAGATATTTGCACAGCGAAATCACATCAATCGAAAGAATTGAGATTTTAAGAGATTTAAGACTCGGCGAGTTTGATGTTTTGGTCGGCGTAAACCTGTTAAGAGAAGGTTTGGACATTCCCGAAGTTTCCCTCGTAATCATTACCGATGCGGACAAAGAAGGTTTCTTACGCTCGGAAACAAGCCTTATTCAGACAATCGGTCGTGCGGCAAGAAACGCAGAGTCTAAAGTAATTATGTATGCCGATAAAATCACCGACAGTATGAAAGTTTCTCTCGAAGAAACGGCTCGAAGAAGAAAAATTCAGATTGAATATAACAAAAAACACGGCATTACGCCAAAAACAATCATTAAACCTGTCGAAAATAATCTTCTTTCAATGCTCGCAAGTTTCAGAAACGTCGAAGATGTCGTAGCGGAAACAATGGCTCAGGGCAAAGTTGAAACGAAAGATTTGCCAAAACTTATTTCTCAACTTGAAAAAGAAATGAAAAAATCAGCGGGTCTTCTCGATTTTGAAAGAGCCGCTGAAATTCGTGATAAACTTGCTGCGTTAAGAAATATGCAGTCGTAAATTTTTGTGATTAATAACCGCTTCCTCGGTTATCATTGTCTTCATCAAGGAGCAATTGCTTATCCATAATTTTACCCGCATCATCATCGTATTCAAGTTTACGGTAAAGAACAATGCTTTCCATAAACATTTGAGAATAATATTGCGTAATAATAAGCAATGACAAGGTTAAAAAGAAAATAACAACAAGATAAAATACATATTGATAGCCATTGACAAAAAACATCATGTGAGCAAGGTATCCGAACGGATAGAAAATAACCGCCGTAGCCAATGCCATCATAAATATAAGCGGAATTGTTTTTCCGACAAATGATGAGAATGATTTAAACAACGAAATAAGTTTATAAGAATGTAAAGGGTTGTATTTGTTGGTAAACAAAGTCATTTGCACCATCAAAAAGCCCCAGAAAAGCAATTCCACAATTGATACAACCGAAATAGTCGTTGCAAGCGGAAGACTTTTGTTAACCCCAATCATATAGAGGCAATAGCCTACATAACCTGAAATCGCAATCATCGGGGCGAGTGCAAAAATTGCTCCGATACCTGCAAATAAAAACTTAAACGGATTTAAAAATCCCGGAAGAATAATATCTTCTTCGTTAATTAAGTTATGTGATGCGACAAAAATATAGCCGAAATAAAACAGCAGCACCGCATAAGCAACAATTGCCCATGAAGAAAACCAATCACCCCAATTTGTTACAACTTGAAAAATCGGGTATGAAACTATTACCGAAAGGGTTGCAATTTTTAACATAGAATGTTTTGCCCCTAATACGGTACGAAAAGCATCAATTACAGAAGCCATAATAATCTCCGTTTTTCTACAACAACTCCTTTATATTATAACCCATCTTTGTAATTTTGTGCAAGTGAATTATTGTTGAATATTAAAAAATGAGTTATTATATATAGTATATCTTGGAGAAAAACGTGAAAGTTAACAGCCGAAAAATTATTCTTTTAGCAACTTGCTTAATGTTCACTATCTGTTCATTTTCGCAACAGACGGTTTATTCGGCAGTCGATGAACAAGACACAATAACAATAATTGAAGTCGAAAATCCCGAAAATCCCGAAGAAAAAACAGAAGAATTATCGGAAGAAATGCCTGAATTTCCTCAAGAAAGCATTGATAGCGAACTCTTCAACGATAGTGAATACGAAGAATATGACGTTTACACGGTCGAGGACGATACCGAAGAAGAGGAAGAAGATACAACAGAGATGATTGTTCTTGCTCCCGAGAATTTGCCGAGCAGAAAATCGAAAAAACTTCTCAATGCGACAATCGAAAAAAGTTACTCTTTCCGTTCTGTTGAGGCGTTCAACACAATTTGGGACAACTCTGATAATTTCAGAACAACTTTCAGAACGACTCCGTCTTTGATGCAAACGGCACCGTCAGTTATTCACGCCGCAAATTATCGGCTCAAACCCGATGAAAACACGGCTGTTTATTGGGGGCACTCCTCATTGTCAGACCAAGATGATGTTTCTGTCGGATTTGTCGGCAGATTGGAAAGTTCATACGACACAGGTATGAAAATCAACACAAAACTTGGTAAACTCAACGTTTCAACGGGTATTTACGAATCTTTAGAAACAAACAATCCTGCAGGCGGCGTGGTATTTTCGAGCGATTATATGAACATAAAAGGCACAAAAGGTGCAATAAAAGTCGGCGGAGGATTTTACTCAAACGAATGTTTTGACAACACTTCCTCAAGAAATTCGGGCGGATTTTTTGCACAATACAAACAAGGCAAATTCTCTTTTGGTGCTCAAATCGGACAAACCGAAAGTTCAAGTAGAGAAGGCAGTTACAACACGAGCCTTTACATAACCCCGAAATATCAACTTTCAAAATCGCTTTCAATTTCGAGCAAAATTGCCTCGCACGTTGACGAAAATTACATGCAACAGGATATCGGAATAACTTATAAACCTTTTAAAAATAACCCGAACGAGGTTTCTTTCAGCGTAAATGCAACTCTTTACAACGGCGAAGGAACAGAGAACAAACAACGTCTTAAATTCAGTACGGAATTTAAGTTATAATTCTTTTGTTTCATCAACCGCATATAGCATAATATTTCTGCGATTAAGCCAATCAGCGGAAGTTTCATAAGGTCCGTGATTTTCAAGATAATAAGAATAATTGGGATTAAGCGAATTTATATAAGCAATGATATTAAAAAAGTCATCAGGCTTGTGATAAATTGCAAGAACCAACTTTGGTTTATGCTGACGGATAATATTTTCCGCCCCTTTCAAAGCCTCTGCTTCCGCCCCCTCAATATCCATTTTTATCAAATCAACTTTTTTAATATTATTTTCTTCAACAAAGGAATCCAAAGATACAAGTTTTACCTTAACTGTCGGGGGATTGTCATAACACGGCAAAACCAATGACGACGCCAATTCTCCGAGGTACAAATCCATTGTAGTATTTTCGTTCCAAACTCCGTAAGGATAAATTTTGGCATTTTTGTATCCGTCAACTTTTATATTTTGCACAATCTCTTTTGCATATTGAGGCACGGGTTCAAAACCGTAAACAAAACCTTTTGCACCGACCATCTCAGCATAATCCAAAAACGGAGCCATTGCTTTCCCGTTAAATGCACCGACTCCCGCATCGATAACTATATCACCGTTTTCAGGCAATGTTTTCGGGAAAAAACTTTCAGGATATTCAGAGTTAAATTTTTGAGGAATTTCCATTCGATAAGAGAGGAAATTAATATAAGCCCGATAAAGGTCTCTCGATTTTTTATCTTTTATCATTCGTTCTGTTTTTATGATTTTGCCGTAATTGTCCACCAAATAATTTCCTTTGTATTCTTTTTTCACAACGAAAAGTACCGAAACGAGTGCAATTACGACACCTAAAACAAAACAAAGAATGCAAAGGCAAATTTGATTAGAAAATAACTTTTTCAAAAGTTCCTCCAAATAAAACAAACGAAACCAAAAATATTATAACAAAAAAACGGAGTTTTCGCTCCGTTTTTCAAAAAACGATTTATGAACTAAGCCTCGATACCTTCCTGACCAAGCCCTGCTTTTTTGCCCAATTTTTTGAGCAATTCTTCTTCATTTGCACCCTCATCAGTACCTGCAACGGCATTCAGAACAGGGGTTGCAACCTTATCAACGGCTTGAGTAACTCTCGATGCCGCACCGTTTGTAACACCGTCTATCGTGTTCATAACAGTGCCGATTTGACCGTTCGTGACAGTATCAGCGGCTTGGAACACACTGTTCAATGCTCCGCCTTTGCCCTCTTTTTCATTTTGAGCAAAAATACTGTCCTGATTAATGCCTGCCGCTTTCGATGCAGTATTAATCATATCAGAGGCTTGAACGACTTTGCCTGCAACTTCTACACCTTTTTTTATCATAGCCGGATTAATCATAAATTTACTCCTTGTTTATTTCACTTACTTAATTATATAAACAATTTTTCAGAGTCATAAATTCAGCATGTGAAAAAATTTTTACATTTAGCAACAAAAAAGAGAGCCTTAAAAGACTCTCTTTTGAAAAATTTAGGTGAAATTACATAGCACCTTCAACGATTTTAACGAAACTGTCTGCTTTCAAAGAAGCACCGCCAACCAACGCACCGTCGATGTCTGATTGAGCCATTTGTTCTTTGATAGTTTCAGGTTTTACGCTGCCACCGTAAAGAATTCTGATTGCATCAGCGGCATTTTCACCTGCAACTTCTTTAACAGTGTTTCTAATCATAGCGATAACTCTGTTTGCTTCAGTTGAGTCGCAAGTTTTGCCAGTTCCGATAGCCCAAATCGGTTCGTAAGCGATGATTGATTTTGCAACATCTTCTGATGACAAATCTTTCAACGCTGCTCTGATTTGAGATGCGATGTGAGTATCAGTAACGCCTGATTCTCTTTGTTCCAAAGATTCGCCGCAGCAAATGATAGGAACCAAACCGTTTGCCAAAATTGCTTTTGCTTTTTTGTTAACCATTTCGTCAGTTTCTGCGAAATATTGTCTTCTTTCGCTGTGACCGATGATGATGTATTCGCAACCTGCATCAACCAACATTTCAACTGATGCTTCACCTGTGAATGCACCGCTCTTTTCAAAATAACAGTTTTGAGCAGCGAGTCTGACTTTACCACAACCGCAATCTTTGAGTGCTTTATTTGCAACATACAATGATGTAAATACAGGAGCAACAACAACTTCAGGGAGTGCTTCCTTGTCGTATTGTTTCAAACCAGCCATTACGTCATTAACTAAATCTTTTGCTTCCGCTTGCAACTTGTTCATTTTCCAGTTGCCTGCAATAACGGGTCTTCTTGTCATATTTCAAATCCTCATTTTAAGTACTTTCGGGATAAACCCACACCCTCAAAATACCTCAAACAGATTTTTTTCGCAACTTTTAAAAGTACAAATCAAAAATTTTTGCCGATTAATTTTTACCCATATTTCTAAAAAGTGAAATAATTTTTGCAACAATGATTGTTTTAAAAATTTTCCAAATAATTTCAAATCGCAAATAAAAACTCAATGTCGCAATATTCTTTGCTTTAACAAGATATTTTGCCGACAAAATTTCAGCATTTTCCGATTTCTCATCGGGCGTTTTTTCATAAGGAACAGCACTCAAAACATTAAATTCCGCAAAGGTTAATTTTGAACTCAAAGCATAATCCACGGTATTTTTAACCGTCTGTTTTGTTTCTCCGTCAAGCCCGAACAGAAAAAATCCTTTCGTCAAGATTCCGCATTTTTCAGCCATTTCAATGGATTTTTTTATCAAATCGAGATTTTCCTTTTTGCCGATTTTTTCTAAAATTTCATAATTTGCAGACTCAATTCCGTACGAAATGTAATAGCAGCCCGCATTTTTCATCATTTTCATCAACTCAAAATCAACCACCTCTGAACGAATGCCGTTCGGGCAGGTGAAATCGATTTTTATCTTTCTCTCGACAAGCAATCTGCAAATTTCATAGGCATGTTCCCGATTTAGCGTAAAATTGTCGTCCTCAAAATGAATTTCTTTCACCCCAAAATTTTTGACGAGAAATTCAATCTCATCAACAACATTTTCCGGTGAGCGAAAACGGATTTTCCTGTCGTAAAAAGCAGGGCTGACGCAGAATTTGCAACTGAAAGGGCAACCTCTTGTTGTGGCAATAATTGCCGTCGGATAACTTTTTGAAATTTCCCCGCTATTTAAAATCGGGTATGAAACAGGTGCCATTTGTGACCAATCGGGCATCGGCAACTCATCAAGATTTTCGACTCTTTCTCCTTTCAACGGATTTTCAGGCAGATTATCAAGATTATAAATCCCCTGAATGCCCTCACCGTCAAAGTTTGCGTCCAACAATTTTTTAAAAGAAATTTCGCCCTCTCCGATAGAAACATAATCCGCCTCAGAATCAATCAATGTTTGCTTTGGATTAAAAGTAGGGTGAATACCGCCGATAAAGACCTTTTTGCCGTTTTTTTTCAATTTCTTCGACAAATCGACAACTTCATCATAAAAAATCGAAAGACAAGTTATGCCAACCGCCGAAATATCAGAAGAATTAATCATTTCCACCACTTTATCATTCGGGAGATTATCTCTCAAAGCATCAATTATCACAACTTCATGCCCGAACTTTTGAGCATAACTTGCCATATAGCCCAAACCCAATGGAGGCACGACATAATTTGAATTGTAATTAACCCTGACAAGTGCTGTTTTCATCTGAAAGCCGATTTTTTTCGAGAGCATTTTTGTCTTTATGAACAACGATTATCAAAACGCCCAAAAGAATTGCAATCATGCCCAAAATAATTTTGAAAGTAAGTTGTTCGTGGAAGAAAATGACGCACAAAATCATTGCACTGACGGGTTCCAAAGAACTTACAATCGCAGCTAAAGTCGGTCCGATTAATTTTATCGCTTTATTCAAGGTATCAATCGCAACAATCGTCGGCAAAATCGCCAACATCAATACGTCAATCCACAATATCGGCTCACTTATCGGTTTTAACAATGTCAAAAATTTCAAATTATAAACAAAAACCGAAAGTCCGAAAAACATTACATAAAAGGTCAGTTTGACGGTATTAAGTTTTTTCAAAACAGAATTTTTCTTAATTCCGACCATATAAATTGCATACGCCAATGCCGACAAAATAACATAGGTCAAACCCGTCAAATTCAAGTCCTGACCGTCTTTTCCTTTATAAAAAAGAAAAATTCCGACAAGAACAAGTCCAACTGCAAACAAAGCAGATTTTTGCAATTTTTCGCCAAAGCCGATTGCCATAATCAAAGCGACAAAAACAGGATAAATAAACAGAATTACAGAGGCAATTCCGCCGTCAATGTACGAATACGACATAAATAAGAATACGGACGAAAGAGCAAACATCAAGCTCGCAAAAAACATCGGCAAAATTTCGTTGCGATGCAATTTCAATGGAACTTTTTTTACAAAATTAGCCCACAAACCGAAAAGAACAACCGCCGTAATATATCTGTAAAACAAAACAGAATTTGCATCAAACCCTTTTGAATACATGTGCAGTGCAAAAACAGGGTTTGTACCATAACAAACCGCACCAACAGTTCCATTTAAAATTCCTATCATTTTTCTTTTCATAAAATCAGAGTAGTATAAAATATTAAAAAATCAAGAATAATCGTTACATGTCTTGTAATTTTGTAAAAAAACGGGCATAATAATAAGTAGTAATATTTTGATAAACAAAAAGGATTTAAAGTGGGTTTAAGCGATACACTTTTAAAAGAGAGCATTGACACCTTTATCAACAATGACATGTCCGACACAAAGCCGACAATTTTGATTGTTGATGACGAAATTAACAATCTTCAACTTTTAAAAAGAACATTCAGAGGCTCATACAATATTTTGACTGCGTCAAACGGATTTGAAGCTCTCGATGTTGTTGAAAAAGAAGGAGATGCGATTTCTCTAATCGTAAGCGACCAAAAAATGCCGCAAATGGAAGGTACGGAATTTTTAAAGAAGGTCAACGAAACGCACCCCGATATCATAAAAATCCTTTTAACAGGTCATCAGGATTCTGATATCATCGTTTCAGCAATCAACGATTGCCAACTTTATCAGTACATCTTGAAACCTTTTGAGCCGGAAGAACTCAAGGTTGCGGTAAGTAACGGTTTAAAAAAATATGAACTTTCTTCTCGCAAAACCTTGATTATGAAAGATTTAAAAGAATTATTTTACAAAACCATCAAATCAATTTCCTGTGCACTTGATGCGAAAGACCCTTACACACACGGTCACTCGCTTCGTGTAACTTTGTATTCATTGATTTTGGCAAGCAAATTGGGCTTGACCGATTCAGCACTTGAAGAAATTGAAACGGCGGGACTTTTGCACGATATTGGCAAAATAGGCATTCCTCAAGCGATTTTGTGCAAACAGGCAAAATTGACCGACGAAGAATTTGAAATAATGAAAGACCACACAAGCCGTGGCGAAAAAATGATTAAAAACGTCAAAAAACTTCACTCGGTTGCAAGTTGGCTCAAATCTCACCACGAACGTTGGGACGGTCGAGGATATCCCTGCGGACTTAAAGGAACCGAAATTCCTCTGTTTGCAAGAGTTATCGCCATTGCCGACACATACGACGCAATGACTTCCACAAGACCGTACAGAAAAGCACTTCCCCACGAAGTCGCAATCCAAGAAATCAAGCGTTGTGCGGGCATGCAGTTTGACCCCGAACTTGCGGAAATTTTTGTCGCCAATGAGGCTGAAATTAAGGCAGCAAAAGAAAACCCCGAAGAGTATTATGAAAAATTGAGTTTTCTCCAAAAATATATCAATTCGGCAGAAGCAACGTTGCACCTTAATCAACAAAATTAAAAAATTTTTCAAAAAGAAAAGACAGGTCTTAAAGCCTGTCTTTCTTAACGTTTTGGGATTTAACGTTTACTTATTTTTTAGATTGAATTGTTGCTACTCTTGTTTTCGCATATTGAGTGTATTTATTTTCGTCCAATTCCATCTTCAAGAATTGTTCATAAGCGAGTTGCGAACGGTTAAATTCTCTGAGTTTGTCATACGCAAGACCCAACGAATAGTAGGAAAGTGCGTAATTCGGATTATTTTTGATTGCCATCATGAAGTTTCTTGTCGAATCTTCATATTTTTCCGTTGCATAAGCAATGTGACCCAAATAGTAATATGCTTGGAAGTCGTTTGGATTAGATGCAACAACCTTTTCCATAAGTTTCTTCGCATTTGCATATTCGCCCTGATTCATGTAAGTTACAGCCTGATTCATAACTTCGTTGCTATCTTGAAGCGAAAGGTGTTGTTTCAACTGTTGAGCATTTGCGTTTTGCGGATCGGCAGCGATTGCAGCGTCAACATATTTTTTCGCTTGTTGAATATCGCCACGGGTATAATACAAATAACCCAAAGAATAGAGGATTTGCGTATTGTTCGGGGACATCGAATCTGCTCTGTTGTAGTATTCAATAGCGGTTTGAGGCTGACCGAGAGCACTGTAACAAGATGCAATAATCGTCAAAGAACGCAATGTCGGAGGATTTACACCCTCTAAGACCTGAATTGTTCCTCTGTAATCTTCCTGAGTCAATAATTCGTTCGCTCTGATGTACATATCTGTATTCTCTTGCGAAGAAGTTACAGGCTTATTATCAACCTTTGTCTTCTTGTTATTTTTAACTTTTTTATCTGTTTTGTGTTTCTTTTCAACTTTCTTTTCTTTTTGTTTTTCAACTTTTTGCGTCGGTTGAGAAGAAACATTTTGTTCAGAAGATTGAGTATTTGCAGACGGTGCAGATGTTGAACCCAACGCAGACGCATTCGGGTTAACCATCTTAATTACACGTTTTCCGTTTTGATATGAAACGTACATAACAGGTCTGCGGTTTTGTGAATTAGTCAAAGACTTAACACTCGGATCACCTTCAAGAGTAGTTCTTGTGCCAATTTCTCCCGATTTCGGAGTTGTGTCGGCAGTTTGATATTTTGAAGTTGATTGATAACTTGTCGGCTGAGTTTGCGGTTGAGAATATTCTGTTTCCGACGGAGCAAAATCAATCTTGTTCGACTGTTGTTTTTGTCTTAAATCTTGTTCTTCGTATGAAGAATTTGTATTTTCGAGTTGATTTTCAAAAGTTGCCGATGCGTTTTGAACTGCATTCATAGAATCGTTTTCGGTATTTACGTTAACAATTCTGACAACACGACGTCCGTTGACATAAGTAACCAAAATACGTTTGTTACTGTTTGTTCTCGGAGCGGGCTGCGGTCTGTAATTTGCATTATCCGAGTGTGAATATTTCAAGTTTCTTCTTTGTGTTGCCTCTTTTACGTTCGGCATTTTTCTGTTTTGAGAAACTTGTACCTGTTGAGGTGTATTTGTCGTAACTCTTCTGTTATCAACCGTTTCGTATTTATTTTGTTGCGATTGTTCAAGGTTTTCGTCAACTTCCTGTTCAATTTTTCTTGAACCTGATGAAGAAAGTGCCATCATCGTCGGAGAAACCCGTCTTGTTCCGCCCTGTTGATAATTTTCTTCGGGAGCGGTTTGAGAAACAGTGCGTTTAGGTCCTCTTGAGTATGCAACATTTGTCATCGGGTCATAGAAATTTTGACCGCCCATTTCAGAATAATAAGCATTTACAGCCTCATTAAGAGCAATAACCGTTTCGTTATTTGAGGGTTCAAATGCAGACGCTACACGGTATTCGTGGATTGCTTTGTCGTATTGACCCGCTTGAGAATATGCTTTTGCAAGTGCAATTCTGAAATCGACATCGTGCGGATAACCTTTTTTCAACGCTGAATATATTTCTATTGCCTTGTCATAATCGTTTTTATCAAGGGCAAATTGAGCGTATTCAAAACGGTAATTAATATTTTGAAAGTCGAGAGCAACGGCTTTTTTAATTGCATCAAACGCTTTTTCGTTTGAGCCGAAATTTCTTTCCCAAAGAGATTTTTGATAATATCTTCTTGCATTGTTGGGTTGGTCATTGATACCGTCATCAATGAAAGGAGTCCACTTTGCAATTTCTTTATCTTTTGCTTTGCCGTCCAAATCTTTTATCATGCCGATAAATTCGTTGAAAGCCTCATCAGCCTCAATATATCTGTGGTTTCTATCATAATAGTCAAAAATGGCTGCTTGTCTGTCAAATCTTTTATCCGGAGTTGAATATTTTGTCATAATTTTTTTCAACGCATCGGTGTTTGTTCTCGGCAACTGTCTTATGATAGCACCGTTTGTGCCGTAAACCGAACGAGCCTGAACAGTAGAATCGTCAGCAAACATGCCCGTTACGAGTACCGCTGAAGCCAATAACAATAGTGTTCTCTTTTTCATTTTATTAAATTGCTCCGATAATTCACATTATACTTTCTATATTTTACAGTATTATTCAAAATTTAACAAAGATGTTAAGCGGATTTAACGTAAAAAGATGATTTTGTTTAAGATATGTTATACTTCATGTGTCAAACAGAATAGGATTTTCAAAATGTACAGAAAAACTTACGAGATTCAATTTCACGAAACAGACTGCAAAAACAGACTCAAAGAAGCGGTGTTGTTAAATTTTTTCCAAGACATTGCAGCCGTTGACGCAGAAGTTATGGGAATCGGATACTCACAAATTCAAAATAAAAATATAGGTTGGTTTTTAACTAAATATCACATAAAAATTTTTGACACAATTAAAAATTGCGGAAAAATCACCCTTGAATCACAATCCAACGGGATTATGAGAATTACATTTATTCGTGACTTTGACATTTTTGATGCGGATAACAAAAAAATCGGCGAAGCAACGAGTTCATGGGCAGTAGCAGACTTGGAAACGGGCAAAATCATTCCGCCTGCGGAAGTTTTTGAGGGATTTCCGAATGTAAATCGTGACGAACTCCGCTCGACTTTCCCGAAAATTCCCGCTTTGAAAAAAGTTGATTTTCAAAAAGAATTTGTCGCAGAATACAACAATCTTGATGTAAATTGCCACGTTAACAATGCGGTGTATTTGACTTGGGCAGATGAAGTTTTGCCGTTTGAAATGCTTGTTTCAACGAGAATTGCAGAACTTGAAATACAGTACAAACAACAGGTAAAATATGGCGAAAAAGTTGTCGTTTCGGCAGATTTTGACGAAGAAACCATGACAATAACGGAAGAAGTCAAACTCGAAAACGGAGAAACGGCATGCCTTATCAGACAAAAAAGAGTCAAAGCCGAATAATTTTACAATCGTCAAACGCACTGTAAACAAAGGTTTTGTCGTCAATATCGCCAATTTTTACAATTTACAAAATCGGCAAAAATTGCTAAAATAAAGAAAAATTTTAAACACGCAAAAATATTTTGTGTAAGGAAGGATTTAAGATGAAAATCGGTAATATCATTCAATCTTCGGTTGTAAATAACCTTAAAAAAGTTGCGGATAATTTTCCCAAAACGAAACCTATGCCGGCAGATAGCGTTGAATTTTCAGCAAAAGCCGCACCAATCAAGACAAACGACGACAAATTCGTCGAATTGAGAGAAACGATTTCTCCGAAAATGCAAGAAGTTCTCTCAGGTTCGGAAGAAGCGGGTTGGGATTTTTACATCAACAGTACCGAAGAAAATATGGATAAAATGAATGTTGCACAAGATAAGGTCAACAATTTTTATGACGACCCCGAAACTTATGCAAAACTCAAGGAAATTAACGAAGCAGGCGGAGTTAAAGATGAAAAATTGCAAAAGCAACTTCGTGTTTTGACGAGTGCATTCGGCGACGGAATTGAATACAAAGCCGACCTTGAGGCAATGAATAAAAAGGAAAATGAAATTTCACAAAAATTAAATTCTTTCCAAATGCAAATCGACGGCAACCCCGTTTCTAAAGCACAAATCCAAAAGATTATGGAAACGGAAACAAACCCCGAAGTCAGAAAAAAAGCCGCAGATGCTAAGATTGCATCGGGTGACTTGATTGCGGACGACCTCGTTGAACTTGTTAAAATGAGAAACGATTTTGCTAAGAAAAAGGGTTACGACAATTATTTCGATATGAAAATTTCGGAAGATTACGATATTAAACCGCAAGAATTGGATAAACTTTTATCAGATGTTGCAGAACAGACAAAATCTTCAAACGAAAAAGTTATGGCAGAAACGAAAGCAGATTTGTCAAAAGCCTTTGGAATTGCCCCTGAAGATTTGAGAAGTTACCACTATGGACTTATTTGCGGCGAAGACCCAGAAAAAGCAGTCAATGACGCAATTAAAACAAAAGAACAAGTTGTTGAAATTTCCAAAAAGGCTTACGAGGGAATGGGCTATAACATTGATGAAATGCCGATTTTACTCGATTTGTTCCCGAGAGAAAACAAAAACACTCACGGATTCTCGTTCCCGATTACTCCGGGTTCAGATGCAAGAATTTTGGCTAACTTGACGAACAATGTTTCAAGCGTTGATACATTGATGCACGAATTGGGACACTCGGTGTTCACGGTTCAAACAGACGCAAGTTTGCCCTATCTTGAACAAGATACAACAAGTACAATGACAGAAGCAGTTGCAATGATGATGGGCGATATGATTAGAACAGAGGGACTTGCAAAAGACCTTGTTACTCCCGAAGTCAATGCAAAATTTGAAAATTCTTTGGGCAAAGAGGAATCGAAATTTGTCGGCTCAAGTATGGCAATTATTGACTTTGAACGTCAAATGTATGAAAATCCCGACCAAGATTTGAAAGCCTTGTGGCACGATATGGGCGTAAAATATAAAGGAAGAAGCGAACAAGATACCCCGACGAATGAATGGGCAACAATTCCGCACTTCCTCTCACACCCCGGCTATTATCAAAACTACTTCCGTGCATCGCTCATCAAGGCTCAATTGTATGAATCATTGACCGAAAAATTCGGCGGTAAATTGACCGAAAATAAAGGCACAGCAGAATATTTGGACAATAATTTGTTCCAATATGGCGGCTCAAAAACAGATGACGAAAACCTCATCGAAATTACAGGCAAACCGCTTACGGCAGAAGCATTCTGCAACAGATTGAATAAACTTGTTGAAAAAAGCGAAAAACAAGAAAACGAACAAGAATAATTAATTGTAAATAATTCTTAATTGACAAAATCTCTTTCTTCGGGAAGAGTTTTTGTTGTTTTTGTTGCATTCCTTGTCATTGAGAGGTGAGCAAAATTGAAAATATTATCAACAAATGTATAAGCACAATTATTCATTTTCGTGGCGGGCATGCTTTGTTTGTTGTAAAATATTTCTGTCGAAAGGAATTGAAATGTCATACGTTCCATTGCATTTGCACACGGAATACAGTTTGTTAGACGGTGCTATCAAGATAAAAAAATTGGTATCATTTTGCAAAGACCAAGGTTGGCCTGCCGTTGCAGTTACTGACCACGGAGTTATGCATGGAGCGATTGAACTTTACAAAACCGCCAATGAGGCAGGTATCAAGCCGATTATCGGGATAGAAGTTTACGTTTACCACGGTGATATTACAGAAAAAAAACCGGGGCAAAACAGACTTTATCACCTTGTTTTGCTTGCAAAAAACAATCAGGGTTATAAAAATATCGTCAAAATTGCCTCAAAATCAGCGGTTGACGGATATTATTACAAACCCCGATGCAATCACGAATTAATCGAAAAGCACAGCGAAGGGATAATTTGTCTTTCTGCTTGTATTGCAAGTGAAGTATCGAGAGCGATTTGGGACGAAAAAGATTACGACAAAGCATTAGAAGTCGCCAAATATTACAAATCGATTTTCGGCGACGATTATTATCTTGAACTCCAAGACCACGGTTTGCCCGAAGAAGAACTTTCAAACAACGGGCTTTTAAAAATTTCAAAAGAATTAAACATCAAAACCGTCATCACAAACGACAGTCACTATATGAAAAAAGAAGACGCCTCGTGGCATGACACTTTGCTTTGTATCCAAACGAACTCGAGCAAAAAAGATGTTGACCGTTTCAAATTTTCAAACGACGAATTTTATGTAAAAACTCCCGAAGAACTGCGGGCAGCGTTCAAAAAATTAGACGATGAAACTTTTGAACAATCGATAAAAAACACCGTCGAAGTTGCCGAAAAGTGTAACGTAACAATCGAACTCGGCAAGTCTAAATTGCCTCACTTTGACGTACCGCCAAATCATACCGTCGAAAGTTATCTTGATTTCAAGGTTCGAGAGGGTATGAAAAAACGTTACGGCACTGTCACAAAAGCCCTCGAAGAACGTATGAATTACGAACTCGGTGTAATCAATCAAATGGGTTTCCCTGCGTACTTTTTGATTACATGGGATTTTATCAATTGGGCAAAAGAACACGACATTCCCGTAGGCCCGGGACGTGGTTCGGCGGCGGGTTCAATTGTCGCTTATGCACTCGGAATCACCGATATCGACCCGATTTATCACAAATTGATGTTTGAAAGATTTTTGAACCCTGAACGTATCAGCATGCCTGATATCGACGTCGATTTTTGTATCGAAGGACGAGAAAAAGTTTTTCAATACGTTGTCGAAAAATACGGTGCCGACAAGGTTTGCCAAATTATCACATTCGGTACTTTGGCGGCAAAAAATGCCCTTAAAGCCGTTGCGAGAGTTTTGAACGTTCCTTTCCAAGTGTCAAACAACATTGCAAAATTAATCCCGAACTCCCCCGGAATTACATTCGTGGACGACGGAAAACACCCCTATGTTTTCGCTGAAAGTCCCGAATTTAAAGAATTTTACGAAAATAATGTCGAAATCGAAGGTGACAGCCTGATTGAGGGGCAAGTTTTGACCTCAAGACAACTCGTCGATGAGGCGATGAAACTTGAGGGTATCAAGCAAAATACGGGCATGCACGCTGCGGGCGTTGTAATTTCGCAAGTTCCGCTCGATGACCTTGTTCCTTTGCAAAGAGGCAAAGAAGGAAATTTAATCACCCAATACGAAAAACAAACTTCGGAAGATTTGGGTTTGTTGAAGATGGACTTTTTGGGTCTTTTGAACTTAACAATTATGCGGAATGCCTTGCGGTGGATTAAAAAACGCCACGGCATCGACCTCAATTTGAACAAAATTCCGTTAGATGACCAACCGACTTTCGATTTGCTCCAAAAAGCAGATACTGACGGCGTTTTCCAACTTGAATCCGCAGGTATGAAAAAACTTGTCAGCGAACTTAAACCGTCTGTTTTTGAAGATTTGGGTGCGTTGGTTGCAATCTTCCGCCCCGGACCTTTGCAAACGGGCATGGATAAACACTTCGTCGCAAGAAAACACGGCAGAGAACCCGTAACGTACGAACACCCGCTCTTGGAGCCGATTTTGAAAGATACTTACGGAACTATTTTGTATCAAGAGCAGATTATGCAAATCGTACAGGATTTGGGCGGTTTCACCCTTGGACAAGCAGACTTGATGCGTCGTGCAATGGGTAAGAAAAAAGTCGATATCATTCTTGAAAATAAAACAAAATTTATCGAGGGTTGCTCGAAAAATCACGTCAGCAAAGAAATTGCGGAAAGCATTTTTGACCAGATGGTCGAATTTGCGAAGTATTGCTTCAACCGTGCTCACTCAGCCGCTTATGCGTTTGTTTGCTACCAAACTGCATACCTGAAGGCTCATTATCCTGTTGAATATTTTTCGGCACTTTTATCGAGCGTTAAAGACAACAAAGAAAAAACACAAATGTACATCGCAATGGCTCAAAATCGAGGCATTGAGGTGCTTCCGCCCGATATTAATAAATCAAATGCAGACTTTACTCCCGACGGAAATCAAATTCGTTTCGGCTTAAACTCGCTCAAAGGTGTGGGTTTGCAAATCTGCGAAATGATTGAGGAAGAACGTGAAAACGGCGGGGAATTTAAGTCACTTTACGACTTCATTACACGTTTGAATACAAAAGCAATCAACAAAAAATCGCTTGAAAGTTTTGCCAAAACAGGCACACTTTCTTGTCTTGAGCCTTGTCGCAAAAAATTGATGAACAATATCGACAATATGATTTCCGTTTGCAACAGAGAGGCGAAAGCAGCCGAAGTCGGTCAGGCAAGTCTGTTTTCAATGTTGGGCGACGATAATCCGATGACCGAAAATTTCCAACTTTACGGCTCTGACGAAGAATATACCGACAAGGAAATTCAGGAATTTGAAAAAGATATTTTGGGATTTTATTTGACCTCAAACCCACTCGATTGCATAAGAAAGAAAATTCCGTTCATCGCAAGCCACAACATCAGCGACTTGTCAGAATTGCATAGCGAAAAAGAAGTCATTCTCTGCGGTATGGTTACGGCAATGAGATTAATTCCGACAAAAAAAGACCCGACAAAGTTCCTCAAGGCGGGCGTTTTTGAAGATTTGACAGGCAAAATCGAATACGTTGCATTTAATAAAACCTTAGAAAAATGCGGTTCTCTGATTGCGAACGACAAAAAATTGATTATAACGGGCAAATACCAACCAAGAGAAGAATCCTCGGGACAAATCGTTATCGACAATGTTCAGGCAATCGACAGTATTAACCTCGTGAGAATGAATATCAAAAAAGAAATGTCTTTTGAGGACGTAATGGGCTTGAAACATATTGTTTCGGAATTTAAGGGCAATGACCCGCTGTTTTTCATCGTAAAAACTCCCCACGACAAAAATCCCGTCAAAATTCTCTCGGGCATACAGGCTTGGGTCAAAACGGATAATAATTTTGTCCAAACAATAGAAAAAATGTATAAAGATAATATTTCTGTCGAAGTCGAATCTATTGAGGATTAATTATAAGGTTTCTCAATGACGATAAATATTGAATTTTAAGCAGGAACCGTCATTGCGAGAAACGAGCAAGCAGAGTACATAACCGTCATTCTGAGCGTTAGCGAAGAATCGGTGAACTGTCGAGAAATGCAGATATTTCGGGGACAAGCCCCTCAATATGACAGTGAATGCTTAACTTTAAACAAAAATGTCATTTTGAACAACAAGCACCAAATTCCAAAATAAAAAAATTTTCCACAAAAAAGGCAATTTTTTCTGACAAAAATACTTATTATAAATGTAGATGTAATTCGTCTGCGTCTAAAAACACATGTTATTTACGCAATTTTCTTAAACCCCTATATTCATTGGGTTAAAGATATTTTGTTAAGTTTTGTTGCGAGAAATATATCAAAAAAAGCAATTTTTTGAAGTTGAAATACTTAATATAAGAGTAGAGAGAACGAAAGAGAGTAGATTATGACAATGTCTTGTTACCAATTAAATATTTTCGCAATGCAATCGAGAATCAACAAGTTCAACAAGCAATTGACATCTATCTCTGATAAAAGAACTAACGTTACGATGCAAATGAATCAAATCATCAAACAATACCAAGGTAACTATGATACAGACGTAACTGCTACTGAAAACTCTAAAACTTGGAGCGAAGATCCGAAGGTTATTCTCCTTACAAACCAAGACAACAAATTCGATATGGAACAAAAATCAATCGAAACTGAACTCAACGCTCTTACAAAAGCATTGGAAAACTTGGAAAAAGCACAAGAAACTTGCATCAAAAACGGTGTTGCAAAATTGGCATAATTCCAAAAGATGAAATTTTAAAAAAGACTTTAAAAATGATACCTTTTTTGGTATCATTTTTGTATGAATATATTAAAGACATTTGATTTATTTTGGTCATTACCCGAAAAACTCTTTGGTAAAAAGTTTTTCAAGGTTTGCCATGTCGAAACCGCAGCAGGTGGCGAAAGTTCTATCCATGCCGATATTGACGATGATGAAGTGACCTTGAATGTCTATAACAGTCCGAAAACTTATTCGCTTTTGGCAAGCGTTTTATACAAAAAGAAGATGTTAAATGAAAATAAAATCAGCAAAATTCATAACCTCCGCACCTTCTCTTAAAGAATGTCCGACTTTTAACCTACCCGAATTTGCTTTAATCGGCCGCTCAAATGTTGGCAAATCGTCGTTCATAAATGCGATTGCGAATCACAACGGTCTTGCCAAAACGTCCAACAAGCCCGGAAAAACAAGATTAATCAATCTGTTTTTGATTAACAACGAGTTTGTAATTGCCGATTTGCCGGGGTACGGTTACGCAAGCGTTTCGGACAAAATGCAGCGTGAGTGGCAAAAAAATCTCGAAGAATATCTTTTGAACAGAAAAGAAATCGTTTCTTTAATTCAATTTTTAGACTCCCGCCACGATTTACAAAAAAATGACCTGCAAATGTCAGAGTGGATAAAATTCAACAATCTCCCGTATTTCGGGCTTTGTGTCAAGGTTGATGAAATTTCTAAAAATTTAATTCAAAAAACAACTTCAACTTTTTCAAAACAATTAAAAACTGACGTTTTCCCCTTTTCCAAAATGACAAACCGCTACAATGATGCCGTTTTGGACAAAATGGAGTTGCTTATAAAATCCTATAAATAGTGTATTCAAATGTTGGTCAACATATAATAGAATATAATCGGGTAACAAATAGTGGGGTGTGTTATATGTTACAAGACGTATATTCTAAACAGCAAAATGAAATTTATTCTGCTCAAAATCAAGGGGTAATTTCAAATTCCATTACGCAAAGTTGGACGGAACAAGCACTTGAATGTTACGAACTTAATTGCGTTTGCGAAAAATGCTCCGTTGCAAAAGGCAACTACTCTTTCGTTTGCCAAATGCCGAAAGTTATCAAACAATTATTAAAGGTTACGGGCAAACCCGTTATGTAAGATTTTTCAAAAATAAAAAGGGCGGCATACACCGCCCTTTTTGCGTTGTCTGAATTTTGATTTTTATTCTGTAACATTGAGAAAATTCTTCATCGCTCCCGAAATATCAGTCGGCGAACTCAATGTTTTTTGCTCTTCTGAAGTAACTTTTTGATTTGTCTGATTGCCAATATCGACCGTTCCGTCGTCATTATCAGCAGGTGCAAATGAACCGTCGTCTTGAACATTATTATTGTCATCAATCGGCTCAAAATCATTTTCGTCTGTCGATCCAAAAGGCTGTGATTGGAACGGATTTGCTTGTGTTTTGTGAACAAATTTCTTTGCTATCAAAACTAAAACAACGATAATTACAATGCTAATCAAAACCAAAACGAGAGCAACCGCAATCTTTGAGATAAGCGGGTTTCCGCCTGTTACAACATTCAATTTTTCACCGATTAAATTGCCAAAATTCTGCAATTTGTCCGTGAAACCTTGCGTTCCGTGCTGAATGTTTCCTACGAGATTGGTGAAAAATTCTTTTGCGGAATCAACAAAATTTGCACCGTGCTGTGCTTGTTCTGCCGCACCCTCAGCGGCTTGAGGAACAGGAGCAGTTGTCCCCGTCGCCGTTTCATCTGTCGGCAAAGTTATTCCCTCTGCCGCCTCGAAAAAATCCTTATCGCTTTCGGCAAATACAACACTTGCACTTGCCAAAAAACTTGCCGCTATTAAACTCAAATTATTCGCTAACTTCTTCATCTTTTACTTTCGGTTTTCTGCCACGTTTTTTCGGTTTTTCTTCCACTCCGCCAGCCGTTTTCGCTTTCGGTTTTCTGCCACGTTTTTTCGGTTTTTCTTCTGTCGTTTCGGCAGTTTCGGTCTTTTCAGCCTTTTTAGAAGTTTTTGTTTTCTTTTCTGCTTTTTTAACTTTTTCAGCAGGTTCTTTTACTTCTGTTTTTTCTGCCTTAACTTCAGTTTTTTCGACCTTTTCAGCCTTTACTTCAACTTTATCAGCAACTTTCTCAATCTTCTCAACCTTTTCAACTTTTTCTAAAGGTTGTTCATGATTTTCAACGGGCTTAATCTGTTGATTTTGTTGATTTTGCTCATTATTTTGCTGATTTTGTTGAGGTTGTTCATTTCTTTCACCAAATTGATTATTATTATTTTTGAATTTGTTGAAACGATTTTTCTTATTGAAACGATTTTTCTTGTCAAAACGATGATTGCCGTTTTGATTATTTTGGTTATTTTGGTTATTGCCGTTGTTTGAGTTATTATAACCGTTTTCAGCATTTTCTTGTCTGTCTTGCTCAATTTGTTGAGGTTCTTCAACAGGATTTTGTTGAACGGGTTGCTGATGATTATTTTGTTCTACAGGTTCAACATTTGTTGTGAAAACATTATTATTTTGTTTGCCATTTTTGTTTTTGAGTTGTTGAACGGGAACTTTCAACTTAGCGGCTTTAGCCTTCAATTCACCCTCTCCGGGGGCTGCTGCGAACTGGATATCTTCAAAAATCATACCCGTACCTTGGCAGTGCGGACATTTTTTCGTAAATACTTCGCTAAGGCTTTGACCTTGTCTGTGTCTTGTAAGTTCGACAAGTCCGAGGTCAGAGAGTTGACCGATTTGCGGTTTTGCCTTATCGCTTTCGAGAGCGAGTTCAAACTCTTCCATAACAGCAAGTTTGTCATTTCTGCTGAGCATATCGATAAAGTCGATAATAATCATACCGCCGATGTTACGGAGTCGCAACTGACGGGCAATTTCGTGAGCCGCTTCAATATTTGTTTTCAAGATTGTTTCATCTTGAGTTGCGGAACTTACGAACTTACCGCTGTTTACATCGACAACCGAAAGTGCTTCTGTCGTTTGGATAAACAAATATCCGCCCGACGGGAGCATAACCTTAATTTGAAGAGCCGCCTTAATTTCTTTCATAATTCCCGACGCCTGCAACAACGGTTCTGTTCCTTTGTAAACAGTCAATTTAATATTTTTCAACATATTCCAATTTTGGAGAATTTGTTGAGTTCTTTGCATTGCAAACGGAGTATCCACAACGATTTCTGCAACATCTTCCGTGCATGCTTCTCTGATTACTCTGTAAAGCAAATCTTGGTCACGGTACAAAAGGCTCGGTGCTTCTTGCGTTTCAGCCGCCGTGATAATCGTATTCCATTTTTCGAGCAGAAGTTCCAAATCTTCTTGAATATCCGCATCTGATTGACCTTCAGCCTCTGTTCTGATAATAACGCCGACGCCGACGGGTTTAATCAAACTTACTGTTGATTTAAGTCTTGCTCTTTCTTTGTTTGAAACAATTTTTTTACTTACGTTAATGCCTGTTTCTTGCGGAATCAACACCAAAAATCTTCCGGGAAGACTGATATCCGTTGTAACTCTCGGTCCCTTGTGACCTGTCGGTTCTTTTACAACTTGAACGACCAATTTTTGTTTCGGGGTCAATCTTGTTTTAAGGTTGCCTTTTCCGGGGACATCGTCTGCATGAAGAAAGCCCATTTTGTCCGAACCTACATCAACGAATGCCGCTTCAATACTCGGAAGAATGTTATCAACCGTTGCAAGGTAAACATCGTTCAGGAAAATTTCACCTTTATTTACAAAAAATTCTGTAACTTTACCGTTTTCAATAAGTGCGGCAATGTTGTCACGTTCTGCAATTACAATTTGTTTTGTCATTTTGTTTCCTTTTATAAATCTATTTCTGTCAGAGAACCGTCAAAAAATTTCGTTCTCTTTATGTCAAATTTCACATTCGGTACAAACAATGCGATGGCAATATCCGGTCGCAGGGACGGAATTTCCGTATTTTGTCCTGTTTTCAAAACCGCAACTAACTTGCCGTTTCGCTCCGTTACCGATTTTACGGACGGTTTTATATTTATTGTTTTTATTATACCTTTTTTATTTTTCTTCTCGATTGTAATTTCATCAGAAGAATTAATCTTTTCGGTAATATCATACAACAAAGATTTTGTGTCGTAAACATCTTTTTCGACAGGCGAAAACTCATATTCAGCCCATTCGACAACTGTATCGACTGATTTTGTGCTGCGTTCGATTTTCTTAACTCCAAGCAGTCTAATCTTCTCGGGCAGTGCATTTTGCAATCTTTCTTTAACTTCTTCTTCCGTCAATTTATCAAAAATTTCAATATCGATAAATTCCGTACAACTTTCGACAAATACCGGAAGTGCCACTCCCAACGAGATTTTCGGTGTCGGATTAAATCCTCTTGAAAAATTTAATTTCAATCCCGAGCGATAAAGCGTTTTCAAAATTGTATTTTGCCAATCAAGATGTGACAAATATCTCAAGTTGCCTTCTTTAGTGAGTTTCAAGCGATATTTAAAAATTTCCGCATCATCAGGAACTTTCTCCACCACATGTTTTTGAGCAGTATATTTTTTATCAATAACTTTATGGGTTTTAAAATTCGTGCAAACTCCGCATTTAACGCAGTTAAATTCACACGGGATAGTATTTTCCGCCCTCAAAGCCTTTTCATATTCCTGTTCAAACCAACTTCTCGGAATGCCCATATCGATTACTTCCCAAGGAAGAATCTCATCTTTTCCATATTGTCTTGAAGCCTCTTCTTCAAACGAAATTCCGCACTCTGCCGCCGTTTCTCGCCATTGGTCATATTCAAGATACTCGTCCCAACTTGTCAGATACGCACCTTTTTTATAAAGTGCATAAATCAATTTTCCAAACTTCTTATCACCCCTTGTCATCGCTGCTTCGAGCATTGAAACGAACGGGTTGTGATAGTTAATTTTCACATTTTTAATTTTATCCGTTAGGGACAAAAGATAAGAAATTTTTTCACGAATTTCCTCATTCGTATTTTGCGAATGGCGTTGGAACGGCGTAAACGGTTTCGGCACAAAGACGGACACCGTACAAGTCAATCTCAACGGGTTTGGCAAATTCATCTCTTTTTTAATGAATTGCGAACGGTATCTGATTTTGCCCAAAAGACCCGCCATCTCTTCCAAATCTTCCTTTGTTTCTGTCGGCAAGCCCAAAATAAAATACAATTTTATGCTGTCCGCACCCGTTCTGTAACAATTTAAAATTGTTGTCATAATTTGTTCTTCAGAAAGATTTTTGTTGATAACGTTACGCAAACGTTGGCTTCCCGCCTCGGGAGCAAGTGTAATCGTCGATTTTCTTATTCCTCGGACAACTTCTGCCAAATGTTCGTTATAACGGTCAATTCTTTGGCTCGGCAATGATACCGAAACCTTGCGTTCGCAAAGCATTTCTGACAATTCATCAATAACAGGCTCGATATTTGTATAATCGTTTGAAGAAAGCGACAAAAGCGAATATTCATCATAACCTGTCAATTGCGTCGATTTATCAACCGCATTGATGATATCTTCAGCCTTTCTTTCTCTAATCGGCAAAGTCACATGTCCGGGCTGACAAAAACGGCACATTCTGCCGCAACCACGCCTGATTTCGATAATTGTTCTGTCGTGAATTGAACTCGAATAAGGAACAGGATTTTCTATCGGCAAATTGTCGTTATTCAACTCCGCAATCCGTTTCACCGCCTTATTTTCGAGCGACGGAGCATAAACACCTTTGATTTTTGCAAGTTCTTTAATTTTTTCCGCTCTCGGCAAATGGCGAATTTCATTGTAACGACGCATAATTTCGACAGTAACGTCCTCACCGTCCCCGATTGAGAAAATATCAATAAAATCAGACATAGGTTTCGGATTATACGCACAAGGTCCGCCACCGATAATAATCGGTTCATTTTCGCCACGTTCTTCCCGAAGGACTGTAATACCGCCGAGTTCGAGCATTTTCAACACGGTAGGATAACAAAGTTCATACTGCAAAGAAAATCCCACAAGGTCAAAATCGCTGTAAGGACGCTTGCTTTCAACCCCATAAAGAGGCAATTTCGTTTCCTCGACAACCTTAATAAAATCAGGCTCTGGAGCGTACGCTCTATCCGCCATAAGCCCGTCTTGCCTGTTTACAACGTGATACAAAACTCGGACACCCAAATTGCTGATTCCGACCTCGTATTTGTCGGGAAAAGCAAAAAGTATTCTTACGTCGCTGTTATCAAAATCTTTCTCATCAGAAAGGTACTCATGCCCGATATACTGATAAGGTTTCATCACGTCGAGCAGGTCTTGTTTTAGTCGGATTTCGTCTATTGAACTCATTTTACGCTAAATCTTCAGGAATATATTTTTCTACTTCAATCAAACGTCCGTCAAATTCACCGCTATCCAATTTTGATAAAAAGTCACATAATTTATCTTGCGAAACGTAATAATTATAGAGCGAAATTTTGCCGTCAAATTCCCTCATAACACGCACCATATAACGGCAATCGTCCGCATATTCAAGCAAACTTTCCTTAATAAAAGGGGTGCCGTTTAAATCTTTTTCCATTTTTACATATTCAAAACCGCAAAAATTTTTCGTGTCGGTTTTATCAACAGACTTACGGGTTTTGGTCGAAAATTTTAAAATATTTTCATTCTTCTTGTCGGACATATATCAATTAAACACTCATTTTCCGTTTTTTGCAAGAAATTTACAATAAAAAAAGAGAAAATCCCAAGATTTTCCCTTTTTAAAAAATTGATTTTTAAATTAGCCGATAACAGGTGCCGTAAACACTCTTGTTGCAAGGTCTTTGTCTAACAAAAGCAATGCGTTTTTGTCATCGCCGATAAGTTTCAATGTTGCCAATACCTTGCCAACACTCGATTCTTCTTCGACTTGTTCTTTCAAATACCAATCCAAGAATGAAATTGCCGCTCTGTCTTTAACTTCTTCCGCAACGTCCAAAAGGTAGTTGATTCTTGAAGTTACATATTGTTCGTGTCTTAAAACATGTTCAAAAATTTCAACAGGCGTATTTCCTTCGATAACGGGTTTTTCGATTTCCAAAAGTTCAACCTTTCCGCCTCGTTCGATTAAATAATCGTACATTCCAAACGCATGTGCTCTTTCTTCTTGAACTTGAACATCAAACCAGTTTACAAAACCTTGCAAATTCAATTCGGCAAAATATGCTTTCATAGCCAAATATAAAAATTCAGAATAAAATTCTTTGTTGATTTGTTCATTAAGTGCCAATTGCATTTTTTCGTTCATCATAAAATTCCTTTCAAATCTGATTTATTTGACAAAATTATAAACCGAAAAATCAACACTTACAACAAAATTATTTTTCAATAGACACAACGCTTTTCGTCTTTGCATGCCCGAATTTAAACATTAAAAAAGAGGCGATTTCTCAACCGCCTCTTAAACTTATAAATATTCAAACTATTCGTATTTGTGTTTGAATGCCAAATATTGCTTGTAATATTCGTCATCTTCTTCTGTTGTTTCGGGTTCTTGAACTTCTTTCAATTGTTCGTCAGTACCCCATTTTTTAAGATGATCAGTCATTGCTTCTTTGTATTCTGCAACATCATCTTTCTTGTTTTCTTGAACACCATACATTGCTTTGTAAAGATTTGCATCAGTCGGTGCTGTTTCTTTTTCTGCATAACCTTGAGTATTTACAGCATTTGTTTCTTCTTTAACTGCTGCTTTTTTAATCATGTTAACGTTGTTGTTAACTGCTTCTGTGCCATTAATAGCGGATACGTTCATTTTTCCTCCTTGCGGATTTCTTACACAGTTCCATTAAACCATGAAAATGATTTTTTTTGTTACTTTTTTGAAAAAAATTTACAAAAATTACTCAAAATACATCAAATGGTTTAACCCATCGGTTCAAAACCGCCACCATTCGGGTTATTCGAGCCATAATTATTATTTCCGAAATTACCGCCAAAATTATTGTCAAAATTATTGTCAAAATTTCCGCTGAAATTTCCGTCAAAAGCACTTTCAAAGCCGTCTTGCGGGGCAAAATTGTCATCAGAATATGGTGCAAAACCGTCATTTTGAGTTTGTTGAGCCAATTGAGCCTGTTTTAATTTTTCTTCTTCCTGTTTCTTTAATTCTTCCTGACGAGCCTTTTCTTCAGCGGCTTTTCGTTCTTCCTCAGCCTTTTTGGCGGCTTCTTCGGCAGCCTTTTTCTCTTCTTCTGCGTGTCGTTTTTGTTCTTCCGCAATTCTTTCGAGTTCTTTTTGTTTTTCGATTTCCATTTTTTTAGCGTAAAATTCACGGCGGAAACTTCTGCTGAGTTCATCGGGAAGATTTGAGTATGAAAGGGCATCTTCTTTTGAAATTTTATCGTCCAAAACGAGTTTCAGCAAAGAATCGTTCAAAGAAACAATATTCGGATTGTTTGTGTTCATAAGTTGATAAATTTCTTCGATTTCGCCTTTTCTTATGCAATCTTGGAAAGTCGGAGTTGCAAATATAACCTCAGTTGCGGCAAATCTTGTTTTTAAAGTTTCAGAATAAACCAATTTTTGAGAAACAGTCCCTTTTAAGTTTTCAGCAAGTTCGTGCATAACGTTTTCACGGTCATTTTTATCAAACATGTTGATAATATTGATGATTGTTTGAACGGCGTCAGGCGTATGGAGAGTTGAAATAACGAGGTAGCCCATATTTGCGGCTTTTAAAGCCAATTTTGCGGTTTCTCGGTCACTGATTTCTCCGAGGAAAATAACATCAGGGTCTTGGTGAATTGCATACTTCATACCCTCAACAAATGACGGCGTGTCAATACCGATTTGACGTTGAGAAACGAGAGATTTATGCGATTTGATAACATATTCGATAGGATTTTCGATTGTCAAAATGTGTTTTTGAAAAGTTTTGTTGTACCAATCCAAAATTGCCGCAACCGTAGTAGATTTGCCACAACCGGTCGGACCTGTCACAAAAACCAAACCGCTCTTAACCCGCAAAATTTGGTGGATTAATTCAGGAAAATCCAACTCGTCCAAAGTTTTGATTTTAATCGGAATAATTCTGAAAACAAACGAAGGTTGATTGCCCTGAAGCCCGTAATTTACACGGAAACGGGAAACATTCGGAATTTCATGAACAAAATCCAAGTCCGTAATTTTTGAATATTCGAGTTTAAATTTGTCGGGTGCAATTTCCTCAAAAATTTTCTTCATATCCTCTGCCGTCAAAGCGGGCAAAGAGGTTTTCATAATCATACCGTTTTTTCTGATTAATGGCGGCTCATCAACGTGCAAATGCACATCAGAAGCACCTAACGAAATTGCCTTTAACAAAAATTCATTTATTCCAATCATAACAGTCAACCTTTCAGACCTATTTTCTTATTTTTTTGAACAAAAAACAACATCTTTAGAGCGATTTTTACATTTTTTAATTATAATAAATTTGGAATTTAGAAATGAGGAATTTATGAAAAAATTTTTGATTATGATAATTTCTGTTTTAATGTTTGCCGTTTCTCCCGCAAACGCAATAGTCACGGACGATACGCAAGACGGACACATTCAAAGCAAAATTAATCAAATCGGTTTCAGAATTTTAAATTCAAACAGAATTCCTTACAGAATAACCTTTTTCTACAACAATAACTCAAAAGTCATAAACGCAAACTCGGCATTTTTCGATAGAAGTATCACTATTTACAAAGGAATTATCCTGATTGCGGACGATGAGGACGAAATTGCATCTGTTTTGGCACACGAAATTTCACACAGCGTTGACGGCTATCAGGGCATTTTGCGGGGTTATTTGCAGGAAGTAAAATACCTCATTTCTCCTAAAAAATACGAATACAAAGCCGACAAAAGAGCGGTCGATTACCTCGTAAATGCAGGCTATAACCCGCTTGCGATAATTGTTATGGATACAAAAATGATGTCACAATATCGCTATGATATTTTTGGCACACACCCACTCTCAAGCCGCCGTGTCATGGAGGTTTACGAGTATATTTACGAAAAATATCCCTCTTTTCTTGCTCATAATAAATATGCCGATAACCTTTATTATCAGAACTTTTTGCTCACTTCCGAGAAAAATCGCAAAAAATTAGAAGATAAAATCAAAACAAATTCAAAGAAAAAATTGAAATATGATTAATTTTTCGGTTAAAAAATTCCTATCTTTTGCCCTGTTAATCGGTATTTCGATTAATTTACCCTGTTTTGCTCAAACAGAAAACGAAAAAATACAGGATTTTTTAATCACAAATGATTTTATAATAAAAAATGACACACCGAAAACCTTTCAGCAACAGGCAATTCAAGACTTTTTAATCACGGAAGATTTTATCTCGAAAAATTCAACTCAATTTTCACCCGCCAAATCCGCTATTCGGGACGAATTTATGCAAAACAGGCTAAAAGATTGTGAATACAAGGTTTACAAGCAGAAAAAATATGATTTTCAAAACGTTAATCACCTCTTTGTAAAGGTTCACACGGCCAAAATTATTTCAACGAAAAACCCGATGAATGTTGGCGATGAGGTATTTTTTATTGTTTCCGAAAATGTCACAAACAACGGAAAAATTCTCGTTAAAAAAGGAGAACTCGTTTCAGCAAGGGTCGAAACAATCTCAGAGAGCGGAACTTACGGAGTTGCGGCGGATATTATCATAGGCAATTTCAAAATCGGAAACACCTCTTTGACAGGTGAAATTTCAAAAGAGGGTTTCACGCACGCCTATTGGGTTATACCCGTTTCTCAAGCGGCAGGATTTTTTATTCCGTTTTCAAATTACGCTTTCAGATTTATCCGTGGCGGACACGCAAAAATAACCCCGAAAGAAACGTTTGAACTTCAATTGCCTGACGAATTTTGGCAACAAACGAAAGCAAAAACATTATGAAAAATGATTTTTTGGAAAATAAAATTTTGCTAAATTCGGGCAGAAATTGTCTGCAATATATTTTAAGGGCATATAAAATCGCCGAAATTCAACTGCCATACTATCTTTGCCCTGTTGTCAGGCAAACGGTAAAAGAAGAAAACGTAAAAATGAAATTTTATCATGTTGATGAAAATTTTTTGCCGACAAAAGAATTTTCACCCGATGAATTTATCCTCTATCCCAATTATTTCGGGCTTTGCGACACCCAAGCAGAAAATTTGTCAAAAAAATACAAAAACCTTATTTCAGACAATGCTCACGCATTTTTTGCACCAAACAGAGGAATAGCAGGTTTTTCGTCCCCGAGAAAATTTTTCAACGTAAACGACGGCGGAATTCTAGAAATTAACAAAAAAATCCCCGATATTTTTGAAAAAGATAAGGACAGAACTATTGAAATTAAAGACTTTGAGAGTTTTTGCAAAAACGAAATTTCAATTGATAACGAACCGATAAAATTTATGAGCGAAAAAACTCAAAATTCGTTAAAAAACATCAATTTTGAGCAAAAAATCGCAAAAAATCGTCAAATTTTTTCAAAAATTGCTCAAAAATTGAAAAAATCGAACATTTTAAAATTTAAACTCAAAAGCGATTTTGTTCCGATGTGTTATCCGTTTTTGTCAAAAAATTTTGAACACGAAGAAAGACTTGCCGAAATGCTTGAGAATAAAGGAATTTACCTAATTAAGTACGGCACAAATCTTCCGAAAAGTTATCCAGAATTTGAATTTACAAAAATTTTAATGATACCTTTGTGCGAAAAAACATCGGAATTTTTTGATTAAAATGTGATAAAATCAAGAAAAAAGGAAAATTTATGGACGAAACAAAATTAATATCGCACTCAAAATTTTTAGATTTCAAATCTGCAAAAAGTCCCGCAGGACACGATTGGTATTACGTGAAACGCACTAACGACAAGGAAACTCACGACAGTGCCGTTGTAATTACCACTCTTGTCAAAATCAATGGCGAATATAATTTTTTATTTTTAAAAACAAAACGCCCGCCAATTTACGGCGAAAACAAAGCACCTTTTTGCATAGAGTCGCCTGCCGGCTTAATCGGTGACATTGACACAAGCGAAACACTCTCAGAGTGTGCAAAAAAGGAACTTTTGGAAGAAGCGGGAATATCTGCCGACAAAATTTTCACAGAACTCATAAACAGTTCCACCTCAGCAGGATTATCCTCGGAAACATTGAGTTACATCACGGCAATCGCCGAAAATTACGACGTAATTTCCAAACCCGTTTCTGACGGCGGAATTATTTGCGAAAGATTTTTTGTCCCCGCAAAAAATATCCGGAAATACATCGACAATCTCGACCAAAAAGAAAATTCCGTCGCTGCAGCAACGCTTTGCGGGGTATTTTTAGCGTTAAAAAGATTATAATTTGTTACAATTTGACCGAAATTAAAATGTCCTGTAAACTTTTAGCATAGATGTTAAGCAGATAATTCGACATCGTGTAGCAATTAATATGAGGAAAAATATATGAAAAAAGCAGCAATGTTTTTGACCGTTTTAACAATGTTTGCAGCAGCACCTTGCTTTGCTGACGGTTTGGTTTTCGACCCCGAAACATACAACGCAAATACCGAAGCGGCAATGGCTAATAAATACAAAACTCAAGGTACATACGCTTCTGCACCCGTTGACACGAAAAAAACAACCGATGTCACTGACGTTACAACCCGTCAAAACAACAATATGCAAAACGCTTTGTTTGAACTCGATTCCGCTCAAGTTGACCTCAGAAACCAACTTCTCGAACACAGAGCAAAATACACCGAAATCGACAACCAATACAGAATGGTAAAAGAACAACGTAAAGTTCAAAATAAAACCGTTAAAGATTTTGAAAAAAGAATTAACAGAATCGAAAAAACTAAAAACCAAATCAGAAAAAGTATGAATTTGCAATAGTTTTAAGCAGTTTTATCAAATAAAAATCGAGTCTTTACGGCTCGATTTTTTTGTTTGAAAAATTTTAATATTTTCCGACTTCCCGACTTCCCGACGAAAAATTACTTTCCTCGCAAATCAGCCCAAAATGTACGCTTTCAACTCATCAAACGGCAAATTATTAACCTTCAAAACATGATTTTTATATTCGTTCAACATTCTTGAAAACTCGTCATATTTAGGGTTTTGGATTAACAAATCTGACTTCATTGAGTGAATTTCCGAAACAGAAACTTCTCCGTTTTCATTAACTTCAATCTCAGCAAGTCCGCACCCGCCAAGGATTTCAAGCCCCAACTTAATAATTTCATCGTCAAAAATCAATGCCGCTCTCATCGCTTTCAAAGTCGTTTTTCCTCCGAGCGAAGAGAGTGTATATTTAAGCATTCCCGCCATTTTTGAAAGAATTGACTCGATTTTTGGAGCGGGATAATTCATAAGCAGAATTTCTTTTGCCCCCGAAAAAATAATTTTTTTGAAAAAGTCCAAAGACGGAGGCGTATCAATCAAAATCGCCATATCGCAACTTTTCGGCATTTCATCTCGTGAAAAAACTTTGCCTTCTGCCTCTTCAAACTTGGCAAAATATTCCACAACATCTTTTTGTTCGGTATAAATCGCAACCGATTTTTTCGTTCTGTCCAAAAAGTCAACAATCTTGTCATAGCCGCCTTTTTGACATCTGCAATCAATAACTTTTACGGCAGATTTGACGCTTTCTTTCGGTGCATTCGGCAAAACAAAGTCCTTAATCAAAAGTTGAACGGACACACGACCGTTAAACTCATTTATTTCGGGCGAAAACGCTATTTTTACGGGATCGGATTTTTTCGCCGGAAACTCAGTCGTATTCCACTTTACGCACTCCAAAAATTTTCCGTTCTTATCGCAACAAATAAATTTCAGGTGATTTTGAAGTTTTCCCATAAACTTAAAATCCGCAACCTGCAAATCCTCAATCGCAAATAACGGCGAGGGATTTTCCGCCCCGAAAGGTTCAAGTTTTTTGATATTTTGCACAAAATCAACAGAAATATCATCAGCCGAAATTTTCAAATCAATATTTAAAATATCAGGCAAAGTTTCACCGTTCGTTTGCCTTTTAACGCTTTCGTCAATGGCTTTTCGGACATCTTCAAACTTCACGACGGTTCCGTCAAACGAAAAACCGCCCGCAAATTCGTGACCGCCGCCACCCAAGAACAAATCTTTATTTTCATTAATAATTTTATAAATATTAACGCCCTGCAAGCCCCGACACGAACAACGATAAACATCTCCGTCCTTTCGCATCACAAATGCAGGTTTGACATACGCTTCGACCAATTTTGACGCCGTTAAGCCGATAATGCCGATGTGAGTTTCCTCATCGCAAATCACAATCGAATGTTTATACAAATCAGGGGACGACTCAACAATTTTGGACGCACGTTTGAAAGCCTCATCACACAAGCGTTGACGGGTTTCATTAATATCATTCAATTTTTTTGTAATTAAATCAATTTCGTATTCATCTTCTGAAATTAACAACTTAAATGCCGTTTCAGCCCCGTTTTTTTCCAAACGACCGACAGCATTCAATCTCGGAACAGCCGTAAACGCAACCGTTTCGCTCGTTATATTGGAAAATTCTTTCAGTCCCGCATTCTCAAAAAGCCTTGTAATACCCAAATTAACTTTATTTTGAATTGATTTTAAGCCCGAATAAACAATTCGTCTGTTTTCGAGCAAAAGCGGCACTATATCGCCAATTGTACCCATTGCGGCAATCGGCAGAATTTCCTCAAAAAATTCAGGACAACCATATTCTTCCAAAACAGCCGTCGCAATTTTCAACGCAACCCCTGCCCCTGAAAGATAACAAAGGCTTTCAATTTCACTTGAAGACAATTTTTCGTTCAAGACACCTTTCGCCTTAGGATTAATCATCGCAAAGGCTTTCGGCAATTCATCAGGTGCTTCGTGGTGGTCGGAAATTATCACATCTGTTTTAAAAGTTTGAGCAAGATTGACCTCGGCATTGTTTGAAACACCGCAATCCACCGTTATGATTAACTTTGCCTTATGTTTTGAAATCAATTTAATAATGGCATTATTATTAAGACCGTGATTTTCACTATCCCTGTCAGGCAAGTAATAATCAACGTTTGCACCGATTTTTTTCAACGTTTTATACAAAATCGCCGTACTCGTCACGCCGTCAGTATCAAAATCGCCGTAAATCACCACTTTTTCCTGATTTTCGACCGCAAATTTTATCCTGTCCAAAACTTTTTTTGCATCATTAAAAACCGAAAACGGCAAATAGTCATATTTTTCGGGATTTAAAAATATTTCGGCTTTTTCATCAGTATCAATATTTCTCGAAAGTAACAATTGGGCAAGCAGCGGATTTTCTTTCCCGACGGAGAGATTGCCCGCTATATGACGGTATTTCCAGAGTTTCATAATTTTTTATAATCACCTTCTTGGTAATCGTCGTCCTCGTCATCTTCATCGTCCAAATCCAAATCAGCATCCGTATCGTCAATTTCGGGAACGTCCTTAATCTCGTCAACGACCCATTTTGCCATCTTTTTCGCAACTTCGATTTGTACATCTTCAGAAGATTCTTCGAGCATAGTAATAGCGGTATGCAAAGTTCTGTCGATGTCATACCAACGGCTGTGACCTTTTTTCATCAAACCGTCATCAACTGCGTCAATCAAATCCTCAACGCTTGAATATTCGCTATATGCAAGGTTGTGTTCAATAATAATTTTGATAATATTCAGTGCAACCTGAATTTGAGTTTTGTCGTCCGAAAACTCCAAAGTCCGCATTGAACGTGACAAGACAGGGTCTTTGTCATACCAACGTCTGACATTTTTGCTGTATTCTTCACGCATTCTTCATACTCCTTTTCATTAACCCTGTTTGTATGTTATTCCGTAACCGGCTTTCGGATACTTCCACACTATCGATTGTTTGTCGCAGGCAACCCTGCACGCTCCGCATTCCAAGCAGTTCTCAAACTTAACGAGCATTCTGTTGTCCCAGTCTGTCCACTCGTAAACGCCCGCAGGACATACATATTGACAACTTTTATTCTCGCAATTTCGACAGTCCTCTTTGTTCGGAACAAGGTGGGAAACCACGTCCGGAGAACTTTTTACCGTTTGCAATTTTTCATCTGTGTTTTTATATTCCATCTTATTTTAACACTCCGATAAAGAGTTTGCCAAAATTGATAACATCTTTTATCAATCCTTTAATATTTCTCTTTTTAACAAAATTCTTTATGAAACGCTTATACAAAGACTTTCTCGGAATATATCCCGATTCCGTAAACATTTCAAAAAATTCGTTAATTTTTTGAGGGTAAAAACTCAAGAACGAGTATGAATTGTCATGAACCGTTTTTACAACGTCCTTGTAAGTTTTCATATCTTTATAAAACGATGTTTCTTTAAATTTTTTCTCATAAAGAGAGAGCATTTTTTCCGAAAAATCATTTTTTTCCAATGCTTCAATAGCCGTTTTTGCCGCCAACATGCCGCTCATCATCGCAAGGTTTGTACCTTCCCAATGAACATTATTGATAAGCATTGCCGCATCTCCGACAACCATTACGCCATTTCCGTAAAGTTTCGGCATCGCATTAAATCCGCCCTCGGGAATCAAATGTGCAGAATATTCCAAAAGTTCTCCGCCCTTTATTAACGGAGCAATCGAGGAATGTTCCTTCAATCTGTTCAACAATTCATTAGGCGTAAGTTTGCGTTTTTTCAACTCGTCCAAATTTACCCCAAGCCCAATAGACACAGAGGTTTTATTCGTATAAATAAATCCGAGTCCCGTAATTCCTTTCAACGGGCCGCCGATAATTTCAGTAACGCAACCGCTGCCGTCCGTCAGGTTAAATCTGTCCTCAATAACCTCTTTAGGTAAAGAAATTACTTCCTTAACACCTATTGCCATTTCACTGTCTTTGATGTTATTTCGCAAGCCGATTTGCTTTGCGAGGAGAGAATTTGCACCGTCGGCAAGAATTACTATATCCGCATAAAATTCCTCTTCGTCAGTTTTAATCCCGATAACCTTATCATCTTTAACAATCAATTCTCGAACAACGGTCATCGGAGAATAATACGCACCGAGTTCAAATGCACGCTCAACGCACCATTTATCCCACTTTGCACGATTTACCGTATAACTCGTCTGAGATTTTTCATTATTGTATGAAACAGTCACGGCGGTTTCTTCGTCGGCAATCATATATTTATGGGTTTTGTTAATACGCTCAATCGGGGCTTCTTCCCTAAATTCGGGGTACAAATCTCTTGTCGGATAATCATAAACGGCACCGCCAAACATGTTCTTTGCACCCGCATAAGAACCTCTTTCGACGATTACAACCTGTTTTCCGGCACGGGCAAGAGTTATCCCTGCTGCAACCCCTGCAACACCTGCTCCGACGATTATTACATCTGTTTTATTTGCCGTCATGTCCTATCCCTATTTAAAATATCCATAATTATACATTTTTTTTCAATATTCGGCAATGTTGTAAAGTTTAACTTTTTTAAAAATTTTGCCGCAATATAAATAATACATCATAATTTAACTATGAAAATAATAAAACAATTCTTATTACCCTTAATATTATCAACTTTATTTTGCCCTAAAGCCAACGCTCTTGACGTACTTTTTCCACAATCAAATCCCTACAAAACATGGTCACACACGACTTACATTATGGGAAATGTCAAAAAAGGTGCAGAATTAAAAGTTAACGGCGAAAACACAAAAGTTTGGGAAAACGGTGCATATTGTCACATAATTTCCCCTCAAGAGGGCGATAACGAGTATAAATTAACAGAAATTTACGAAGACGAAAACGGCAACTCTGTAACAAACGAAAAATTTTTAAAAATTAAAAAATTAGGAGCAGCAAAAAAAGTTTCACAAGCCCCAACCTCTCCCGATGTTCCGAAAAGAATTTACAATCAAAAACAACCTCAATATACGACTTTTGAAAAACCGAAATTCGCCTACATAATAACTGACGGAGCACCCGCCCGCTCATATCCGTCCACAAACGGCGAAAGAATTTCTCATCTTCCTCAAAAAACAGTCGTAATCCTCGACGGAGAATTTAAAAATTGGTACAAAATTCAAACAAAAACCGAACCTCTTTGGGTTTACAAAAATAACGTAAAAGTCTTATACCCGCTCGATAACGACCTTCTCGTAACTATTCGCCGTGCGGATATTTTTCAAGATGAAGACTTCTCTTACCTGCAAATGACTTTGGACATTCCCGTTCCATACAAACTTACGGAACACGGAAACGATTTAGAATTGACCGTTTGGGGCATTTACGATATCAACGAACTCAACAAAGTTTTGAAAAAACAAAAAAATCAAAATTGGGCAATAAAAAGTTATGAGGACAACGCCTTAACCCTTACAACAACTTGCAAAGACGGAATTTGGGGTTATGATGCGACTTACGAAAATTACACATTGGTTCTCAAAAAACGCAAATACCCGATAATTTATCCAAATTCCCCGTTAAAAGGCATGACTATTGCCGTTGACGCAGGTCATGGCGGACGGGAAGCAGGTACTGTTGGTCCGACAAAAATTCCCGAAAAAGTTGTAAATCTTGCCATATCGAAACAACTCCAAACAGAACTCGAAAAACGGGGTGCAAAAGTTGTGATGACAAGGACAGAGGATAAAGATGTCGAAATATACTCTCGCCCTCAAATTGCAAACGAAAACAATGCCACTATCAGCATAAGTATTCATGCAAATTCAATGGTCGATGGCAATCCGCTCGAAAAACACGGAGTCAGTGTTTTTTGGTACAATGACCACGCAAAAGACCTTGCCGACACAATCAAAAAAACAATGGCAGAACAACTCAAACTTCGTGACGACGGCACAAGATATTCAAGTTTCGTCCTAACCCGCCCAACCATGCCCGTTTCGGTCTTAGTCGAAGTCGGATATATGCCCAATCCTGACGAATATTTAAAATTAACAAATCCGAAATTTCAACGCCAAGCGGCAAAAGCAATCGCCGACGGACTTGAAAAATTCCTAAAAACAAAAGCAAAATCGAGAACCATCGAAATTGAAGAAAGCAAAGTCTTTTTACCTATTTTAAACAAGGGGCAGAGAAGACTTTAAAAACAATTATTTAATTTTTTTGACATAAAGCAAATCGCCGTATACATCGGATTCTTTCGATAATATTTTTGCGTTTTCATCTATCCATTGACAAACTTCATCAACTAAAACTTCATCGGGATAAATCTTTGAATTATAGAACCAAATATGCGTTCCTGCAGGAAAATCATCAAGACTCCACTTTGTTTTTGACAAATCCGGATTATAATATTCAACAGCCGTTTGATAAAATTGATAAATGACATTATCTTCATATTTGCTTTTTTGGTCATAAACTTTAAAAATACCCTCACCTTGGCAATCTACAAAAATAACATCATTCGGCTTAACATCTTTTTCGTCAAGTTTTTTAACATACTCTTTTGCATTGGAACGATAGTAATAATAAGGTAATTCAGAGTTCATTTTAGAGGGTTTTAAACTATTCGTTCCCCAAAATCCGTAAATTGCAAAAACAAAAATCAATATTTCAAAAATAATATTCAATATCTCATTTTTTGTTCTGAAAATATCAAACGATTTAAAAGTGATAAGCAAAACAAACGGAATAACCCACAAAATCACTCTTGTCGCAGTAAACGGATACAAATGGCAATAGCCCGAAATAATATTAACAATAATCGGTGCAAACAAACAATATAACAAAAATCGTTCTTTAACAGCGAGGTAAACAACCCCCGTCAAAAACATTGCAATCAAAGGCAAAAAGCAGAACCAACCAAATAAATAATCGCAAAGATATTTAAGTGACTCAAAAGACCTGAATGTGTCGCAACCGTCAACCCACATCTCCATTTGCAACATTTCGCCCTTCAAAGTTTTTAAAACCATCAGGAAAAACAAAACCGCCGTCAGCAAAATATATGGCAATGCCATACATAACAAGCGTTTATAATCTTTTTTCTTTAAATATTCAAACAAAAAATAAAAACTAATCGGAGCGACAACAAATTCGGCAGGAAAACTTACAAACCCCGTCAAACCTAAGAATACACCGAAACATAGCGCTCTTAAATTCGTTGAAATTTTATCTTTAAACAACAAAAACACATATAGTGTCAAAAGTGCAAAAAATACATCGGAAGAATATTGCTTAAACTCCTGACTGTAATAAATTATTTGATTAGAAAATGCAAAAAATGACAAAAAAGCCAATGTCGTCGAGCGGAATTTAAAAACTTTTTCCCCGACAAAAAACGCCAAAATAAGAGAAGCCACGCCGCTTATGTACGGCAAAAATCTCAAAGCCGCCTCATTCAGTCCGAAAATCATATAAATTAATTTGAAAAAGCACATAATAAATGGCGGACAGCATTGATTTTCTCCCAAAGGCAAAAACAATTGCAAAAAATTCCGATTTTGCAAGTTTGTTATTAAAGCACCTTCGTCCCCGAAAAACCCCGGTTCGCAAAGCCATACGTCTGTTTTATAAGCAATCGCATAAACAAACAAAAGAATTGCAAAAAGATAAAAAATTATTTTTCCGATTTTTAAAATATTACTTTTCAATTTATCTCCTGAACAAAACATAAGTTCCCATAGGTTCTTGAATTTCTTGAATTATCGCACAATTTTTTTTGATAAAATCGTAAAATTTAACGTACTCGTCCCCGACATAAGGGTACTCGGCAATGTAAATATGCACCCTTGTCCCTTTCGGAACTTTTTTCAAAAATGCATCAAGACCATCAATTTCTTCAATATTTGTATAAAAATTAATTATATTTTTTGAATCATAAATCCGTAAACTTGCATCACGACCGCAAGAATACACCCAATCATCTATTTTATACTCTTTTTCAAGATGACGATAAAATTCTCTCGCCATAGACATGCAAAAATATTTTCTGTCATTTACAACGTGCGACAAATAGTTAAAATCATACGTTTTCCAAAGGTTTGCAGTAAATATCAAAAATCCGAACGACAAAAAGCCCAAAAATTTTGACTTCTTCCACATATCAACAAAATCGCACCCATTAAAAATCAAAATCAACAGTGTCGAAAACAAAAACAGTGTCTGACGTTCAATGAAAGGATATTTTTCCATAAAAGCAAGAGCCAGCATTACCAAACAGGGGGAAATAAAATAAACCGCTTTCATTTTAAATTTTGAAATCAAAGCAATAAACCCGAAAATCATCACCAAAATCAACACCCACAATTGAATTTCGGTAAAATTCAACGACGTATGGTAACGGAAAAGTAATGAAACATCTCCGAAAGAATGGGGATAAAAACTACCGTTTCCGAGAATACTCCACACGGATTGCAGCCACTCATAATTCGTTCTTCTGAGTATGACTTCGATATAATACCAACAGGTCATAACCGAGAAAGGAGTAGCCAAACAGCAAAATTTCAAAAGTTTTTCTTTTGAAAAATTGAACAAAATTTTGATAAACAAAAATCCGAAAATGCCAATCAAATAAAAGATTGCACTATATGCACTCCAAGATGCAAAACCAGCAACCAAGCCCCAAAAAATCGCCTGTTTATAAGAAAATTTTTCAAACGACAGCGAAAAAACCGCAATTGAAATCAACAATGTAACCAAAAAATCCGTTGAGTAAAATTTATAATATTGGGTATAAAATAACAGATTTTCGTTGATTGCAACCAAAAACAACGGTGCCAAAAACAAAAACGGCGTTTTTAATATTTTTTTTGACAACACTGCCATAGCAGGCAAAGCCAGCACTGACGCCATAAACGGGATAAATCTGAATGCGAGTTCATTATACCCGAAAAGCAAATAAATCGGTCTTGTCAAACCAAAAAATATCGGAGGAGAATACTCTGCCTCAAGCCCACGCCATATCGGATAAGTACAATTCAGAATATCCGTTGCATTGCGAATTAATGCATCTTCGTCCACCCAAAAAGATAAATTCGTCTGCCAAACTTTCCACCTTAAAAAAATTCCTACTAAAATTATCAATACGGCAAAGAAAATTTCAAAATATTTAACAAAATTTATTTTTTTTACGTCCATAAACTAAGTTTAGCATAAACGAGAGTCGGACGATAGCAAATTTGAATTTTAATCATATAATTGTGAAAAAGGGGAAATTATGACGAATTTTATGAAAAATACCTTAGAAGAGTTGAAAACCTTTGCGGTAAAAGGAAATGTTATTGACATGGCAGTCGGTATTATCATTGGTGCAGCGTTCGGAAAAATCGTTGATTCAATGGTAAAAGACATAATCATGCCGCCATTGGGCTGGTTAATGGGAAAAGTTGACTTTACAAACATATACCTCACACTCCCCAATAATGCAGGCGAAATCATAAAATACCCCTCATTGGACGCCGCACAAAAAGCAGGTGCAGTCACAATCAACTACGGCGTTTTCATCAATTCTTTGATAAGTTTTTCTATCGTCGTAATTGCAGTTTTTATCCTCATTAAGGCAATTAACAAACTCAAATCGCTTGCCGTAAAAGAATGCGAAAAAGAAGAAGCAATCACAACGAAAACATGCCCGAAATGTTATTCAACAATCAACATTAAGGCAACAAAATGCCCTTATTGCACAAGCAACATCGAATAATTCAAACCTTATATCTTTTTATGAAAAAAGATTTTTGAGGAATTTTCCAACCTTAGTGCGAGGTTCTTTTTCGGTGTTATTTTCGGAAATTACCTGACCTGAACCTTGTGTAAGATGTGTTTCGTCCATTCCGGGAGTCAAATCCGTCATAGAAACCTGATTTGCATTAGCAAGGAATTGTTCTTTCGGGTAAGTGATTTTTTGTGAAGAATCCCAAGGATTTACGACATAAACGTTGTCTTCATCAACTCCGACGATACTGTATGCGTGACCTGTCGTAATTGAGCCAATACTGTTATCTTTGTTTTGGAAAGTGCAGTTCATAACATACTTGTTGGAACTGTCACCGTATGTTTCAAGCATGTCAGAAATTGCATCTATATCTCTGTAAACAAATTCAGATTTTTGACCGGTGATATAATAGATAGCCTCGTCGATTTGACCACCTTTAAGAGGGTCTTGAACCGTTGCATCTTTTCCGGCAGTTCTGCTCAAATCACGTCCGTTTTTCTTGTAATCACCCGATGCGATTAATTCTTTTCTGTAATCTCCGATAGCCCTTTCGAGCAAGTTCATATCCATATCACCATTTGCATATTTCATGCTCGGAGTTGAATATTTATTGTCGATAATTTCTTTCGGAGAATATGTGTAAGACTTGTTAACCCCTTTCAAAGTAACTGTAACACTTCCGTCATCGTTTTGAGTAATGGCTTGTTTAATCATAGCCGCACCGTAAGATGAAGTTCTCAATGAATTTGTACCTGCCAAAACCCAGCAGTCATTCATGCCCGAACCTTGCTTGGTATCTTCAATTTTACCGTTTACATCGTAATTGTATTTTTGGTCATGAGAAACAATTTCGTTGTTTTTATCATAAACATTTGTGCTTGTTGTAAGATATGTTTTTGTGCTTACGGTTCTTGAACCGTCATCATTGTAAACGGTTGATGTTTCTCTGTTTTGGGTTTTATCTTTTGAATTGTATTTATAATTTGTGGTTCTTCCCTGTTCGTCTATTTCTTTAGTCGAAGTGGCTTTGCTTGAGTAGTAATATGAAATACCGCTTTTTGTGCCGTCATCATTGGCTGTTTCGACATATTTCGAGGAAAGTTTGCCTTTTACGTCGTAATTTAATTTTGTGACATCACCGTTTTCATATTGAATTTCTTTTTCCAAACCTTTGTCAATAAATGACGCATTGACTGATTCCATTGCGTTTTCGTACAAAATTTCCAAATCGGCAGTGGAGAATGTTTCGTCATTCTTATCAGCAAATTCATCAGTACTGAGAGCCGCAACATCTTTCAATTCCTGTTCGGTAACAACACCGTCACCGTTTGCATCTAAAGCATTAAAAATATTTTCGGCGCCGTATTTTTGAACCCCTTTCATCGTAGAAGTCGGCATGCCTTTGATACTGCTTTTGTGTGCATTATATTTTTCAAGTGCTTCTTCTTTTGTACCAAGGAAAATACTGTTGTTGATTGTTTGGCTTGATGTACCACCAAAAGCAGATTTCACACCATTTTCGAGGTTTGAAATCGCATTTCTGTACTCATCACTGTTTTTGCCTTGAAGAGTAAACCATTCTTTTGAGTATTTTCTTATGCCGTCCATAAAATTGTCACTTTCACCACACTATACATGCATTATCGACCAAAATTTTATTTTCTTTAATAAAAAAAAATTTTTTGTTTACAAAAAAATACAAAGTCGTAAAAATTATCACAAAAAAATTTCAAACAAATAACACTATTTGTGTTTTCATTCAAACAGGGGGGTTGAAAGAAGTTTTGAGTATGGTATAATATAGGTATGTTAAGTATAATGCTTTCAAATATTAATTCTTTTTCATCTGACACATGACGTGGCAGTCGGCATTGAGCATTTATTTTTTGGAATAAAGTAGAAATAGAATAAGAAAGCAGGTTTTTGCATGAAAAGAAGTACAACGGCTTTTGTGGCTGCGTGGTGTGTACTCTCTGTAATATGCACTTTAGTTATGTTCCATTTAACAATGGCAGACAACACAAAATTGACTCAATTAATTTTAGCAAATTCATTATTTTTGGTAGCAATCGGTGTATTTTTCATAGTATATCGTGACAAAATCGGAATTTTGCTCGGAAATTACAAACGAGAAAAAGAGATTTAATCAAAAATTAAAATCCTTAACAAAATATCGACTCGGGTATAGTCTTTTTTTGAAAAAAGGCTATAATTGAAGAATGAAAAAAATTATCGCATACGTTCACACTCACTGGGACAGAGAGTGGTATAGGGAATTTGAGGAGTTCAGACTTCGGTTGATAGAGGTTGTGGACGAAATTCTCGAAAGGTTACAGAGCGGGGATTTGCCCGAATTTTACTTTGACGGGCAAACGATTGCTCTTGAGGATTATCTTGAGATTTACCCCGAAAAAGAAGATTTGATAAAATCGCTTATCAAGAAGAAAAAACTGTTTGTCGGACCGTTTTGTTGTTCGGCGGATCAGTTTTTGACATGCGGAGAAAGTTTAATTCGGAATTTATCATTCGGGTTGAAAAAATCTTGCGAATGGGGCGAAAAAGATTTCATCGCATACCTTTCAGATACTTTTGGACATTGCGTGTCGATGAATGAAATTTTGAAAACCGCAAACCTTGATAAAGCGATTATGTGGCGTGGAATTGGCGATTTGCCCGCCGATTTGACTTGGAATGATATCAAAACGACAAACCTTATCCAAGGATATTTTAACGATTTTTTAAATTGCGACCTTGATTTTGACAAAAAAGCAGAGGGTTTAAAAAAATATCTTGATAAAATTGCATCAAAATCAGGCGATTACGTTCTTATGCCGATTGGAGCAGACCACTTAAAGGCTTGCGATAATTTGAAAGAATTAATCAGCAAACTCAATGATAAGTTCAAAAACGAGTACGAATTTGTCATTTCAAATCCTCTTGAATACTTTAAAAAAATCAAAGACGAAGATAGGGTTTCTGTCAGAGGAGAATTTTTAAACAACGACAAAACCTTTATATTGCAAGGGGTTTACTCCACAAGAAACGACATTAAACAAGCAAATGCACGCTGCGAAAGAAAACTTTGCGAAGCGGAAATGTTTGATGCAATCAACTCAGCTTTTTACGGCAAAAAATCCCGTCAGCCACAAATTGATTACGCTTATAAAACATTGATTAAAAATCACGCCCACGATAGTATTTACGGCTGTTCGACAGATAAAGTCAGCAGTGAAGTTTTGACAAGATTTGAAAAAGTCGAAGAGATTGCCGACGGCATTAAAAAACGCTGTATCAGAGATATTTCGGGCGATAGCGGAATGGTTGCGATAAATTTGTCCAACAACAATTTCACGGGCATTACGACTATCAAAACGACAAAAAAATTACCACCCACATTAAATGCCGTCAAAATCGGCAAAGAGAGAGGTTTTGCGGACGAAATTCTGTATAACCCGAACAAAATTCCCGTAACCGAGGATTACACCGACATCATTGAATATGCGGTGAATTTGAAAAATATTCCCGAATTTTCGAGCAAAACTATCACAAAAAACGATATTTTTGATGGAAATGACATAAAAATCGGCAAAAATTCGATTGAAAACGAGAATATTAAAATTAAAATTGATAAAAATAAAATCGTCGTCACGGATAAGAAAAATCAGAAAATTTATAGCGATTTTATGAAATTCACAGATATCGCAGATGTAGGCGACAGTTACAATTTCGCCCCTTTAAAGGACGATAAAAAAATCATTTCTAAAATAAAATCTTTTAAAATTGAGGATAAAAAATTTCTTGCAATTTTGAATGTGGATTTTGAAATTAAAATTCCCGAAAAAACAACCGACAAAAGACGTTCGCTTATTTCTCCAAAACACGAAATCAAAGCAAGATTTTTGCTCGGCTCGGGTGCAAAATTTGTAAAAACAGATTTAAAATACGAAAACAAATCAAAAGACCATAAACTCCAAGTCGCATTTAACCTCGAAAAGCCTGTTGAACAGACCGTTTCGGAAGATTTGTATAAAATAATCACCCGAAATTTCGACCCGAATTACGACTTAAACGGCAAAATCCCCGCACCGAGAGGGATTGAGTTGAAACAAAACACAATGCCGATAAACAAATTTGTCTGGTCAAACGGCGTCGGAATTATTACGGACGGGTTAAAAGAAATTGAAATATACGAAAATTCAATGGCTATAACGCTTTTGAGAGCGACAGGCATAATTTCAAACCCGAAAAATCCGTCGAGAGGAACGCCCGCAGGTCCACCGATTGAAACGCCTAAACTTCAAATGTTGGGCGAACAAAAGGCGACTTTTGCATTCTCGTTTACAAATAAAGCGGAAAATCTTTATCAAATTTGTGATGAAATTTTTAACCCGCCGATTTTGTTTTTCGGAAACCTGAAAAATCAGCAATTTATCGTGAAAGATAACGAAAATATCAGAGTTACCACGATTAAAAAATCTCCCGAAAACGACCTGATTGTAAGACTTGTAAACTATTCAAGCGAAAAAGAACTTTGCACGATAAAATGCAAACAACTTTTTGAAACGGACTTGACGGAAGAAAAATCATCGCCGACGAATAATATTTTGTATTTCAATCCGAACGAAATTAAAACAGTCAAAATTCACTCATAGCAGGTTAATTTGCCATATAAAAAAACTCAATCAAAAAACCGATTAAAATATTGATTGTATTTTCGGATTGAATCGTTATTATTTAATTATGAGAATAATCGGAATAGACCCCGGCACGGCGATTGTCGGCTACGGGGTAGTTGATTACATTGACGGAGAATGCAACCTCGTAACTTCGGGGTCAATTCAAACGGACAAGAATTTGGACGACGCATTGAGGCTTTGCGAGATAGAGAGCGATTTGACGACGCTTTTGGAAATGTATAAGCCCGATGTTGCGAGCGTTGAAAAATTGTTTTTCTTCAAAAATCAAAAAACGATTATCACGGTTGCTCAAGGCAGGGGCGTAATCCTTGCCACGCTTGCAAAATGCGGGATAAAAATTTTTGAATATACCCCTTTGCAAATCAAAATGGCAATAACGGGCTACGGAAAAGCAACAAAACCCGATGTTGCGGAAATGGTCAAAAAAATGATTAACTATACCATTTTCCCGAAATTAGACGACAGTGCAGATGCAATAGCGATGGCGGTTTGCCACGTCAGAAGCAGTGAGGTTTAAATGACTTACATAAAAAATTTAGCAATAATATCTTTAATTTTCGGAGCAATTTCAGGCTTTTTAGCACTTGTCCCGATTTTCGGAATAATTATTTTATTAATACTGATTTTCTGCTCGTCGTTTATCATCATCGTTTTTATGAAAAGATTTGCCCTTATTCCAAATCCTAACGAGCAAACGGGCATGCTTTGGGGCGGAATTTCGGGATTTTTGACATTTATCGGATTTTCAATAATCTTTTTACCCTGCTCATTCGTGTTATCATTGATTTTCAAACTTTCATATTACACGGGCGTCGGAATGATTATGAAAAGCGGATTTTCAACAATGGTAATGCTCGTAATATTTTTGGCAATATTATGCGGCATGATGAACGCTTTTGCTGGACTTGCGTCGGTGTACTTCTTCAACAACTCTCAATCCGCCGTTCTTCCCCCAAAAGACACAAAATTCAGTTTAAACATGAAAAAAAGGAAATAATTTATGGCATTTAATTCAAAAATCAAAACAATCGAATGGGTCGATAACGTTTCAAGAATGATTGACCAAACGATTTTGCCGAAAGAATTTAAGTTGGTCGATATAAAGACTTGCGAAGAAATGTATGACGCAATCAAAACAATGATTGTAAGAGGGGCTCCGGCAATAGGTATTGCGGGTGCTCACGGGGTTGCACTTGCCGCCATCGAAGCAAAAAAATCAATTCAAAACAGAAAAGATTTTGACAAAATTATCAGAGAAAAAGGTGAGTACCTGAAAAGTTCAAGACCTACTGCCGTAAACCTTATGTGGGCGGTCGATAAACAACTCGGACTTTTAGATGAAGATTGCTCTATCGAAGAAATCACCCAAAAACTCATCGATAATGCCGTTGTTATGGAAAATGAAGACATTGAAATTAACAAGAAAATGGGCGATTTTGGGGCGGAAATTGTCCCGAAAGGTGCAACAATTCTCACTCACTGCAACGCAGGTGCTTTGGCAACAGTCGGCTACGGAACCGCTTTGGGCGTGGTCCGTTCGGCTTATGCAAAAGACCCGACAATTAAGGTTTTTGCAGACGAAACCCGTCCCCGCCAACAAGGAGCAAGACTCACAACTTGGGAATTAACCGAAGACGGAATTGACACAACCCTCATCACCGACGGAATGTGCTCATATTTTATGAACAAAAAAATGATTGACGTTGTCATAACAGGGGCTGACAGAATTGCCGCAAATGGCGACGCCGCAAACAAAATCGGCACTTATACAGTCGCCATTTCCGCAAAATATCACAATGTTCCGTTTTACATCGCAGCACCGCTTTCAACGATTGACCGCTCGATTAAATCGGGAAAAGAAATCAAAATCGAAGAAAGAAACCGTGAAGAAGTCACTCACATCAACGGCGATTGGATTTGCTCGGAAAAAGTTAACGTCATAAACCCCGGATTTGATGTTACACCAAACGAACTCATAGCGGGCATTATCACCGAAAAAGGCATTTTAAGACCGCCTTTTGAAGACTCTATCAAAAAAGCATTTAAAGAATAAAATCAAGGCTCCGTAAAAGGAGCCTTTTTTATTGTCGTTATTGATTTTCAAGGATATTTTCAATAGAAAAATTTTTCGTAGTATAATTATTGATATTATTTCTGTAAAAAATTTTAAAATCGGAAGGTAAAAAATGAGAAGAGTCGTCGTAACAGGCACCGGCTGCGTTTCGCCGTACGGCTGCGGAACGGAAAAAATTTGGAATGCCGTCATAAACGGAAAAAGTTGCATAAAACCTTTTTCTTTTGACGCATCAACACAAACCGTAAAATTCGGCGGAGAAGTCACTGAACTCGACTACGAGGGCATTTTGACCGACAAAGAAGCCAAACGTTGGGACGATTTTATTTTATACTCACTCATTGCAACGATGGAAGCCGCAAAACAGGGAAATTTCGACATAAGCAAAGAAAATCCGTTCAAAGTCGGTGTCATTGTCGGCTCGGCACTCGGCGGACTTTACTCAATGCAAGAAAACCACAAAGTTATGCTCTCAAGGGGCTATACAAAATGCTCACCGTTTACAATTCCGACAATAATTCCCAATATGGCATCGGGAAAAGTTGCCATAAAATTAGGAGCAAAAGGATTATGCAAAGCAGTTTCATCGGCTTGTGCAACAGGCGGACACGCAATAGGTGACGCATTCCGCTCGATTGCGTGGAGAGATGCGGACGTGATTTTTGCAGGCGGAACGGAATCAAAAATGTGCGACTTTGGAGTCGGTGCATTTACAAGTGCAAGAACTTTATCAAAACGAAATAACGCTCCCGAAAAGGCTTCACGCCCGTTTGACAAAGACCGTGACGGATTTGTCGTCGCAGTCGGCTCGGGCATGTTAATGCTGGAAGAATATGAACACGCAAAAGCAAGAGGGGCAAAGATTTTAGCCGAAATTGTCGGTTACGGACAAAGTTCAGACGCCTACGACATGGTTGCACCCGACCCGAACGGAATCGGTGCAGAATACGCCATTCAATCAGCATTGAAAAATGCAGGTATTTCAACCTCGGACATTGATTATATCAATGCTCACGGAACAAGTACGATTGCGGGTGATATCGCTGAATCTAACACGATTGAGCGAATTTTCGGCGACAAAGAAAAAAATAAAAAACTTTTAATAAGTTCAACAAAATCAATGACAGGTCACATGCTCGGTGCAGCAGGTGCAGTCGAAGCAATTTTTGCCGTAAAATCAGCCCAAAACGACATCGTTCCCCCGACAATCAACCTTGATAATGTCGATGAAAAATGCGGAAACCTTGACTATGTGGCTAATTCGGCAAGAAAGCACGAAGTAAATTATGCAATGTCAAACTCCTTCGGATTTGGCGGCTGCAATGCGGTTTTGATTTTCAAAAAATATAGCGAATAATTTTCATCATTCGCCACATCTTAAAATTCATATTTAAAAATTATCCGTATCAATGCGTCCTAAGGAAATTTTGGGGCTTCAACTTCAGCGATAACGTTATAAATGCCCTCGACTTCTTTGTAAGACATACCTTGTTCACAACGGGCGGAGAAATAACCGCTTTCGGCACCAAAATACATAACATAAATTTTATCGCCGTTTCTGCGGACATTGATATTTACCCCGTTATCGAGCGTGAATACATCGTTTTGCGGGTATTTATTATAATCACCGCTGTTATCACCGCCGTTAATTTCTTCTTGAGATTTTCTGACGGTAACATATCTTGTTTCGTCAAGAGGGTAGGTAATTTCGACCATATCTTTCATTGCTCTTACGGTGTAATTTGAAAGAATTAAGGGAAATTTAAAACCTGCAATTTTGGCAGCCTGTTCGAGGTTGTCGTTGCAATCAGACCAAGGGTTTGAAATCTGAGTCGATTGTAGATTATCGGGAGAGGAACAACCGCATAACGTCAACGAAATTGCCAAAACTGATAATATTTTAGTAAAATTTTTCATCATTTGTCCTTTTTTGTTGAATAAAGCAATAAAATTATATATCAAACAGTTCTGTCGGGGCTGATTTATGTTTGTAAAAATTTCTGTAAAAAACTTGTAAAGATAACGATAAAAAGATAAATTTGTTCTCAGTTAGGATTATTGACTGATGAAAAAAAATATTTAAAATAATTTTTGTGAATATTTTATTACTCTTAATAAGCGGTTTTATTTTAGAAGTATGTTCTTATTTTCTTTGTCTGAATTATTTTCATTTTCCGCCGAAATTTTGGGGTTGCACAAATGAAAACATACATCAAACTTGGATGGATTTATGAGATAACAATAACAATATTACTCATTTTGCGAAAAAACCGATATTGTTTTTAGGTTGTTCATATACATACGGACAAGGAATAGAAAAAGATGAAGATACTTTTCCCTCTGTTCTCGAAAAGATTTCAAACAGAAAATGTTATAATTATGGAGTAGTCAGTTTTGGTCCGGAATCCGCTTTGTTTTTATTTGACCAAAAAAGATATTTATCTCCGTTATTAAAAGACAAACCTGAATATATTATTTATACTTTTATGTTCGACCATTTGCAAAGAAATGATCAATGGAGATGTTTTAATTCATACAGACGACACAATTTATACCCGAAACAAAAATATAATTTTGCTTACAAATTTTGGACAGTACAATACATACAAAACATGAAAATGCAAAAATACTTTAATTCTTTTGACAATAAAAACAGAGTTGATTTTTTTTTCCTGCTTAAAAACAATTTAAAAAGAATGCGACAGCCTGTTCCCCGACAGTAAATTTATAGTTTTATTGTATTATGATATCAATAAAGATTTGAATCATCGTTTGTATGGAGAAACTAACGAACATAAAAAATCAATAGATGAACTTTTTGAAATCATGTATTCAAAAGAATTCAAAGAACGTTTTAAAGATATGGGAATTTCTGTTGTTTCGACAGAAGATTTGATTGGACGGAAAATGGATAAACCGAAAGATAGAATACCGAAAGATACAAATCAACCGCACCCGTCCGTTTCCGCTTGTGAAGAAATCGCTCCTGCCTTGATTAAATATTATAATCTGTAATTTTCCTCTAAATCTTCAAAATTTACATCGAACCATAAACAACATTTCGCAGAAAATTTACAATAAAAAAACCACTCAAATGAGTGGTTTTTATTTGCCCCGGGCCGGACTTGAACCGGCACTGAGTTTGACCCCAATCGGATTTTAAGTCCGACGCGTCTACCATTCCGCCACCGGGGCGAACAGTTCGTAAGTTAAGAATATATCAAAAATTTTTAATTGTCTATATCTTATCCAAAACTTTTTAAAGTTTTATATCTTTTTTTATTAATTTTTCCTTTTATTTTGTTTTTTTGTTGTTAAAAAATATATTGTCATGCTATTATATTTTTACATAAACGGAATTGTATCAAATTTTATATAAAAAAATTGAATAAAAACTGTTTATAACCCGAACTGCAAGGCTTTTTGGTGTTGTAAAAACTTCATCTGTGACTTGCAAGCATGCCGATGATGAATTTATTTTTCGGCAAAACCGGGTGATATTAGTGAAAGAACGAGGTATAGGACAATCGAATTATCAGAAATCGTATTAAATTCATTAACTCTGCTTTTCGCTCTTATGGCTTACCTTATGTACAAAAAATACACAAGAGTTGCCGAAGAGAATATGAACATTCTCAAAAAAGATTCGGAAAGAGAATCTGCGATTAAGAAAGAAGCATTGATTGCCGCAAAAGACGCCGTAAAATCAGAACGTGAACGCTTAATCGAAGAAACCAGAGATCGTCGTCAGGAATTTGCACGTACAGAAGAAAAATTAACAAAACGTGAAAATTCTATTGAGGACAAATTGCAATCTATCGCTGAAAGAGAAGCGAAAATCGACAAACAAAAAGACGAACTCGTCGAAAAAGAAAGTGAACTCGCTGATTTGGAGAAAAAGCAAATCGAAGAACTCGAAAGAGTTTCGGGCTTGTCTGCCGATGATGCAAAAAATCTTCTTTTGGACAAATTAAAGGCTGATTTGCAACAAGAATCAAACCAGTTAATTCGTGAAAACGAAATGAGAATCAAAGAAGATGCAGACCAAAAAGCAAAAGAAATTTTGACAACCGTTATGCAACGCTGCCTTATTGACCAAGTTGTTGAATCAACAGTATCTGTCGTTCAACTTCCGTCAGACGAAATGAAAGGACGTATCATCGGGCGTGAAGGTCGTAACATCAGGACTTTGGAAACCTTGACGGGTGTTGATTTTATCATCGACGATACCCCTGAAGCAGTTGTTTTATCTTGCTTTGACCCCGTAAGACGTGAAATTGCAAAAACAGCATTGGAAAAATTAATTCTCGACGGACGTATTCACCCCGTCAGAATTGAAGAAACCGTTGAACGTGCAAAAACAGAAATCGAACAAAAGATTTTCCACGAAGGTGAAAATGCCGCAATGGATATGGGCATTATGAATTTGCACAAAGAGTTAATCAAAACTTTAGGTCGCCTCTATTACAGAACAAGTTACGGTCAAAATGTTTTGAAACACTCTCTCGAAGTCGGTCACATCGCAGGAATGATTGCAGCCGAAATCGGTGCGGACGTTGCTATTACAAAACGTGCGGGTTTGCTCCACGATATCGGAAAAGCAGTTGACCAAACTCAAGAAGGTACCCACATCGAATTGGGCGTCGAACTTGCAAGAAAATACGGCGAAAAAGAAGCCGTAATCCACGCAATTGAAGCACACCACGATGACGTTACCGCAAAAACAATCGAAGCGGTTTTGGTTAAACTGGCCGATGCAATCTCAGCAGGTCGCCCCGGTTCAAGACGTGACACCCTCGAAATTTACATCAAACGTTTGCAAAAACTTGAAGAAATCGCAACAAGTTACGAAGGTATTAAGCAATCGTTTGCAGTCCAAGCAGGACGTGAAGTTCGAGTTATCGTTCAACCTGAAAAATTCGACGACACAACGAGTGCGAAATTGGCAAGAGATATTGCAAAACGTATCGAAGACGAACTTGATTATCCCGGACAAATCAGAGTTACCGTTGTAAGAGAAGTTCGTGTTACGGAAGTTGCAAAATAGAAAAACAGTACAAGAAAGCGGTATTTCGTGCCGCTTTCTTGTTATTTTTGAGAGCGGATTATGACAAAAGATACAAAATTAAAAATTGTGTTTTTCGGAGATATGGTCGGAAAGGCTGGCAGATATGCCGTTAGAGATTTTTTGACAGAAAAATCTTCCGAGTTTGATTTTGTTATCGCAAACGTTGAAAACGCTTCTCACGGCTTTGGTTTAACCGAAAAAAATTATAATGAATTATCCGAATACGGCATCGATTGCATGACATCGGGCAATCATATTTGGGATAAAAAAGATATTTTTGACTACATTGAAAATGCCGAAAAGTTAATCAGACCGGCGAATTACCCCGAACCTATCGGAAAGGGTTACAAAATTTTTGACACGCCGAAAGGAAAAATAGGCGTAATTAATTTATTGGGCAGAACATTTATGCCAACGTTCGATTCCCCGAGATACGCAGCAGAAAAGGCTATCGAAGAAATTAAAAAAGAAACGAACGTAATTTTTGTAGATTTTCACGCAGAAGCGACAGCGGAAAAAATGTGTTATGCAAAATACCTGTCAGATTTTGGCGTAAGTGCTTTTGTCGGCACGCATACGCACGTACAAACGGCAGATGAAACAATTATGAGCGGAAGAACCGCATATATTTCAGATGCAGGATTTTGCGGAGATACGGAAAGTATCATCGGAATGGATTATGAATCCTCAATAAAACACATGTTAACAATGCTGCCCTGTCGTTTTGAAGTAGCAAATTCTGGCAATGTGTGCGTCAACGGCGTAGTTATTACGATTGATGCAATCACGGGAATTGCCGAAGATATTGAAAGAATTAATTTTAAAAAGACATTATAAGGAAAATAAGAAAATGAGAGGCTAAAAGTGAAAATCGATTTACACATTCACACCACTTATTCAGACGGTGTATTTTCGCCTGAAAAAGTTGTTGATGCTGCGATTGAAGCGGGATTAGATGCAATTGCCATAACCGATCACGACAACGTTTTGTCATATCCTGTGGCAAAGGCTTATCTCGACAAAATTCAAGTCGAAAATACCCCAAAACCGCTGATTTTAATACCGGGGATTGAAATTAATACAATTTACAAAGGTTACGAAGTCCACATTTTGGGCTATTTTATGAATTTGGAAGATGAGAATTTGAAAAAAGTTATCAAATTCCAACAAGCCGCAAGAATTAAACAAACAAAGGAGATTTTAAAACTTCTTGCAAAAAAAGAAGGCATAAATATTGATATAGAAGAAATCCAAAAATCTGTTTCAGAAGGCGGCAGCATCGGTCGTCCGCACCTTGCAAAAGCAATCAGCCAAGCAGGCGGAACAGCAAGCGTTGTCGATGCTTACAACAAATATATCAATAGCAAATCGCCCGTTTTTGTCCAAAGAAAAACCGTAACTCCTCACGAAGCGGTCGAAACGATTTACGATGCAGGCGGAATACCCGTATTTGCACACCCTTACGACGTCGAAATTGCGGAAAGTTTAACAAAAGAACTCATAAACTACGGTTTGAGAGGACTTGAAGCATATCACCGCAAACATTCTCCCGCAATGGTAGAATATTTTTCAACTTTGGCAGAAAAATACGGCTTGATTATGACGGGCGGTTCGGACTTCCACGCCCCGCACCCGCAAAACGGAAATATTATTTTAGGCAAAAGTTTTATCCCCGATTGGGTTTACGGCAAACTCATCGAGGAGAAAAAACGCTTGGATATGGCATAATGAAAAAAGGATATTCTCTTGTCGAACTGCTAATGTTTCTTTTCATTGTCGCAATTATTGTTGTGGCACTGTTTCCGCTGACCGTCATCGAAAAAGACCAAGCCCAAAGAATTGCAGTTTGGAAAGATTTTTATCCCGAATTGGTTTACGTGCAGAATTTGCTCAAACATAAGGAGCCACAAGTAATTGAGGCATATAAAGATGTTCACTACCTTGATGCGGACGTATATTTTGAAGAATATTCAAAATTTTTACCCGTTCAAAAAGGCAAAGTCGTTGATAATAAACGTTACAGATACCGTTATCTCAACGGCAGAAGCGTAAAAAAATCATCAAAATATTATGCAAAAAAATTCGTCGAACTCAAAAACGGTATGATTATCGGATTTACGGGATTCGACAGAGATGCCGATAACGTCAAAAATTCTCCGATTGGAACGATTTTTGTAGATATCGACGGAAAAAATAAACGGCGAAACTTTTTAGGCAGCGACGTTTATGCCGTAAATATTTATGCCGACAAACTCGAACCGCTCGGCTCAAATCTTTCAAGACAAGAAATGAAAGAAGATTGCTCACCTGTCGGAACAGGCTTGAATTGTGCCGCATATTACCTCTACGGCGGAGTATTTTAAAAAAAAGGAAATTATATGTTTGAATGGTCTTTGGAAAATTTAATCAGAACTTGCTTATATTTGGCGTGGTTTTTCACCGTCGTCGGATTGGGCAAATTCATAATTTTTTCACTCAAAATACTAAAAATGAAGAAACAAAACAAAAAAATCAAACCGAGTTTTTTGTTTGATGAAGTTTATACATTCCAATCTGTTGCAGCGTTTTTTATCGGATTTGGCTGGCTCGGATATTTTTTGTTGAAACAACACAACCCATCAACAACATATTGTATGATTTCCGCTGTTATTGCGGGGTTTATTTGCCTGCAAATCTCCGTCAAAACAATGTTTAAAATAAAGAAAAATTTGTTTGAAGAAACAGAAAAAGAAATGCGGATTGAAGGAAACTGTCTTGGCTGCCCCGTTGACGAAAAAAGCTCGGAAGAGAACAAAGAAGAGGCTAAAGGAGAAGTTAAGGAAGATTTTTCAGACAATCAACCGCAATAACAATGAACCCGTTATGTCATTTTGAGAGGATTGCCCCCGAAATATCTGTTTTCCTAAACATTTCACAGATTCTTCGCATACGCTCAGAATGACGTGACAAAATTATTGTCATTGCGAGGAACGAGCGAGCAGAGAGCGAAACCGTATAACCTCAAGCATTTACTGTCATTGCGAGGACGAACGAAGTGAGGACGTGGCAATCCATTGTTTACTCATTTATCAAAAAGTAGGGGCGACTTCAGTCGACCAATACAGAGTTTAAAATGATATGCATTCCTCGTCATTCTGAGGTCTTGAAAAGACCGAAGAATCTACGTATCGACGAGGGAAACAGATTCTTCGCCACAAGTGGCTCAGAATGACGATTAACCCATAAGTTTAATCATTCCCCGTCATATTGAGAAATGTACAATCATAGTGCAAAGTAAAAGCAAAAAGAAGTATTTGCCCTAAAAAATCCCCTCACAAGAGTGGAAATTCGAGAGAGGTAAAAAAGACGAAACAAAAATAAAAAAATCCGATATTTAGACTATGAAAACAGATATGTTTATGATAACTTATATTCTATAAATGTTATAGTATTTCATGCTTTTAAAGCATGCCTAAAGGAGAAAAAATATGACTGAAAAAAGAGTATGGCTTTTCAAAGAAGGAAATGCCGACATGCGTGCACTCCTTGGCGGTAAAGGTGCTAACTTGGCAGAAATGACCAACTTAGGCTTGCCGGTACCTCCCGGATTGACAATCACGACAGAAACTTGTATGGACTACATCAACAACGGAAACAAAATGCCCGAAGGTTTGATGGACGAAGTAAAAAAAGCACTCGTTGAAGTCGAAGCACAAGCAGGTAAAAAATTCGGAGATAAAACAAACCCGTTATTGGTTTCAGTACGTTCAGGTGCAAGAGTTTCAATGCCCGGTATGATGGAAACAATCTTGAATTTAGGTTTGAACGATGAAACAGTAGAAGCAATGGTTAAATTAACAAATAACCCGAGATTCTGCTACGATTCATATCGTCGTTTCTTAACAATGTTCGGTTCAGTTGCTTGGGAAATGGACAGACAAAAATACTTTGAATCAGAAGTAGAAAAAGTTAAGGAAAGAGAAGGCGTTAAGTCTGATACTGAAATTTCGGCAGAAGGCTGGATGTCACTTATCCCGATTTACAAAAACGTAATTAAGGAAGTAACAGGAAAAGATTTTCCGCAAGATCCTTATGTGCAACTTCAAGAAGCAATTGAAGCCGTATTCCGTTCTTGGAATATCCCGAGAGCAGTTGCTTACAGAAACATGAACAAAATCGACCATAACTACGGTACAGCAGTAAACGTACAAACAATGGTATTCGGTAACATGGGTAACGACTGTGCAACAGGTGTTTCATTCACAAGAAACCCGGCAACAGGTGAAAACAAATTCTACGGTGAATATTTGGTAAATGCACAAGGTGAAGACGTTGTTGCAGGTATCAGAACACCGAAACAAATCGCAGAACTCGAAACAGATATGCCCGAACTTTACAAGCAATATGTAACAATTGCAAAACAACTTGAAAACGGCTATCACGATGTTCAAGATATGGAATTTACTATTGAAAGAGGAAAACTCTGGATTCTTCAAACAAGAAACGGTAAGAGAACTGCAAAAGCAGCAATCAAAATCGCAGTTGATATGTACGAAGAAGGCATCGTAACAAAAGAACAAGCAATCAAATTGGTTGACCCCTATACAGTTTACCAAGTATTGCTTCCCTGCTTCAACCCCGCAGCAGTAAAACACGCTCACAAAGTTTCAAAAGGTGTAAACGCATCTCCCGGAGCAGCAGTAGGTAAAATCGTATTTGATACGGAAGAAGCAGCAGAACGTGGCGGCAAGGGCGAAAAAGTTATCCTCGTAAGAATTGAAACTTGCCCTGATGATATTCACGGTATGGCAGTTGCACAAGGTGTATTGACACTCAGAGGCGGTGCTACATCTCACGCAGCAGTAGTTGCAAAAGGTATGGGTAAACCGTGCGTTTCAGGTTGTGAAGATTTGGTTATCAACCTTGAAAAAGAAACAATCACTTGCTCAGACGGCACAGTATTCCACAAAGATGATATTATTTCATTAGACGGTGGTACAGGTGAAGTTATGGAAGGTGCTATCGAACTTGTTGAAGCAGGTATCGACTCAGACTTTGAAAAATTCTTCACTTGGGTTAACGAAATCAAGACAATGAAAGTTGAAGCAAACGCTGATACTCCGAAAGATATCGAAAACGCATTGAAGTTCGGTGCAGAAGGTGTTGGTCTTTGCAGAACAGAACACATGTTCATGGATCCTGACAGACTTCCTTGGGTACAAAAGATGATTATCGCAGGTACTCCCGAAGCAAGAAAAGAAGCACTCGATCACTTGCTCCCGATGCAATACAACGACTTCTATGCAATGTTCAAAGCATTAGGCGACAAACCGTTGACAGTAAGACTTCTCGATCCTCCGCTTCACGAATTCTTGCCTTCAAAAGTTGAACTTATCGAAAAAGTTGCAACAAAGAAAGCATTGAAACAAGATTATGCAGAAGACGAAAAAATGCTCGAAATCGTAGAAGGTTTGTCAGAATCTAACCCGATGATGGGCTTGAGAGGTTGCCGTTTAGGTTTAACCTTCCCTGAAATCAACGAAATGCAAGTAAGAGCAATCTTTGAAGCATGCTGTGATTTGAAGAAAGAAGGACACGCAGTTAAACCTTGGGTAATGATTCCGCTCATCGGACACGTTAACGAACTTAAAGTTGCAAAAGAAATTCTCGTAAGAGTTGCAAAAGAAGTTATGGCAGAAAAGGGCGTTGAAGTTGAATACAAATTCGGAACAATGATTGAAATTCCAAGAGCAGCATTAACTGCTGACGAAATTGCAGAATACGCAGAATTCTATTCATTCGGTACAAACGATCTTACTCAAATGACATTCGGCTACTCAAGAGATGACGCTGAAGGTAAGTTCTTGAAGAACTACGTTGAACAAAAAATCTTGCCTTTCAACCCGTTCGTAACATTAGACCAAAAAGGTGTTGGTCAATTAATCGAAATGGCAATGGAAAAAGGCAAAGCAAACAATGCTAACCTCGTTGGCGGTGTTTGCGGCGAACACGGTGGCGACCCTGATTCAGTTAAGTTCTGCCACAAAATCGGCTTGAACTATGTATCTTGCTCACCGTTCAGAGTTCCTCAAGCAAGACTTGCTGCTGCACAAGCAGTTATCGAAAACAAATAGTTTTTGATAAAAAGTTCTTAAAAAGCGGTTGGTGATTTTTCACCGACCGTTTTTTTTATGGAAATTTTTTATGGAAAATATCGGCACAACTATGTCAATACGTTGATGCGGATTTGTTCCCTGTCATACTAAGGCGAAGCCGAAGCATCTGTCTAAGGAGTATTTATAGATTCTTCGGGATAAATCCCTCAGAATGACACGTTAGGTTTAATGCGAGCGACGTGATAAACAAGCCGAAGTATCTGTTTTTCTCAATGTTTCTCATTCATCGGAAATAATACACATTTACCGAATAAATTTTTCCAAATCGTCACAGAGTTTGTTTTTATCTTGAAAAAAACAATTCAAAGTGCTATAATTGGCGAGTAAGTTAAGGACGGTGTATGAAGATAAACAATGACATTAATAACATAAACGTACAAAACGTAAATTCAGCCAACGGTAAAAAGATTGTAAAACCGCAAGTCAACTACACGGAGAACGAAAAAGGCTTTCTGCTCCCTGATATCAGAGGCAATCAAATTTTGTTGCCTGACAATAAAATTTATGTGACGAACGGTTCTAAACCTATTAATTTTAACGAAGAAAACATTTCAACAACATTGCCCGAATCATACAGAAAAATCGGTCTTTTTGCACCTGAAAAAGACCCGACGGTTATGATTGCAAGAAGAATGTATAAAAACCTCAATATGACTCAATATACCGACGACAAAACAGGTAAAAAGGTTATTCGTGGAGAAAAAAATAATTTCAATGAACAAGGTGTTTTAGACTCAAGAGAAGTCATGGAAATTGACCTCAAAAAGCCGTACAAAGCAACTAAAATAGTTGAAGATTACGAACACAATACTTCAACGGAAATTAAATATTCGCAACCGTTACTTCAAAGAAAAACGATTACTGAATCAATAACAACGTTGCATAAAGACGAAAACGGCAAGGTTATCAAGACCGAACAATACACAAAATCACCTGTCAGAGGCGTTTATGATGTTACGGAAACAGACGCTGCGGGCAATAAAAAAGTTTTGGCAAAAACAACTATGAACAAAGACGGTTCATACACAATCGAAAGAAACCTTACATCTTTAGACGGAACAAAAACCGAATATAAATTTGTAACGGACAAAGAAGGCAATCATAAATCTTTGTTCTGCCAAATTACAGATGCAAACGGAAAAGTTTTATCAACAATCGACAGAAATTACGATAAAGACGGAAACTTAACAAAATCAACGGTTAACGGCAACAAATACACAACCGAACGTAACGGCAAAGAAGTTACCATCACAAACCAAACAAAAGGCGAATCCGTCACAATGACATCTGAAGATTTTACTGCAACTCCTGAAACAAGAGCATTTTTAGAACAAGCCGCACCGAAAAGAAGTTACACAACAACAGATGTTACGGACAAACTCTTCGACCAACTTCCGACAGATACTCTTTTCACAATGCATAACAACATCAAGGAAATTATACCGTTGAAAGACGATTTGGATTCAGCATTCGTAGGAATTCATGACTTTTTGATGTGCAAAACCGATAACTTTGTTATCAATCACGAATTGGGTCACAGCAAAGATGCAGTCAGAGTACCTGAAGATGCTAATTTGATGGACAAAGAGGTTGTAAAGAACTTGAAAAGAAACGTTATTGCTGACACAACCGCTTTCAGAACGGCGTATGCAGAAGAAAAAGCCGCTTTCATTAAAGCATTCCCCGATTACAAGGAAAAATTAGTCGGCTACTTTATTTTCAGCCCCGATACAAAACCGCAAAGAGGAAGAAAAGAAACAGTCGCAGAATCTAATGCTATCAACGGCTTAACTCCTGAAGAACCGGCAGCAATTGCAATGAGAACAATCCTTTTGCAACAATTCTTCCCTCGCTCGATTGCAGAAGTTACAAAACTTACCAACCCGATTGCAAGAGCAGAATTGCTGATTAACAACCAACAAAACGTTGAAAATCAACAAAAGGCTGAATAAAAAATGTAAAAATTAAATCCTCGGTTTTAACGACCGAGGATTTTTTGTTGGAATTATTTTTGAATGTATTTCAAAATCTCTTCAACATGCCCGTTGATATCGATATCACGCCATGCCTTTTCGATTTTGCCGTCTTCTCCGAGAAGAAATGTCGAGCGTTCAATGCCAAAATCCTTTTTATCACCTGAGATTTTTTCTTTCAAAACCTCAAATTTTTCGGCAAGTTTATGCTCAACATCGGCAAGCAGCGGGAAATTAAGATGATATTTTTTTTTAAATTCCTCATGACTTTTAACATCATCAGAACTTACACCAATAACCACCGCATATTTTGACAATTTTTCAAGATTGTCCCGAAAACTCTTCGCCTCTTCCGTACAAATCGGGGTATCATCTTTCGGATAAAAATATAAAACGACTTTTTTGCCGCCAAAATCAGCCAATGTAAACTCTTTAACCGCACCGTCTTTGTCAATTCCTTGTAATTTAATGTTGTTCATTTTGTATCTCCTTTTTAGGCAGATTAAATTTTCCAAACAACACTTAAATCACCAACCCGACTATCCTCAGGTACAATTACTTTTTCCCCTAAATAAAAAAGTCATCGGCGAAAGTATGAAAGAGAACACCGATGACAACCGAGAAAGTTAGGATTACCTAACAAAGTTATAATAATATACTTTAAACAAAAAGTAAACAAAATTTGCAAGGCTTGCTTAACATTATTTAATAAAATAGGGGGAAAATCGGCAAAAACTTAAAAAATTTCAACAAACACTTACAATTTAGGAACAAAAGTAGTATAATCAGAAGAGTCGATAAGATGAGGATTAAATTATTTTTTCCAAGTTAAAAGGATTTTTCGATAAAATTGAACAGGTTGATGCGAACATCTCGTCCGTAAGTTCCGATGTTTACAAGCGGAACCTCGAACTTGAACATGAAATCAAGGAAAAAACGGAAGAGTTGAACAAGGCAAACAACACCTTGCTCACGATGAGCAATATTTGGGATATGATGAATTCGTCGGAACCTTTGACTAATGTATTGGATTCGATTGTGCACTCAATGCAAGAGCAAATGGGGTATATTAATACTCTCGTTTTGACGAAAGAGCATGACAAGCAAGGGGATTTTTTCCTTGTAAAATCGCACTCTGACAGTAAAGTTTTGCAAAAAGCATTAAAAGAAAATTCATTTATCGACATTAAAAATTTCCGCATTCCTTGGAGAGATGATGTTATTTTGACGCAAGCCCTCAAGGAGCGTACAATCAAGAGTACGTCCGATATCGGGTCGGTTATTCATAAAGTTTTAGAAAATTTGGAATACGAGTTTGTACAAGGCATTGTCCGTTCAACGGACAGCAAATCGGTTATTGTTGTTCCTCTTTTCCGCAGAAAAAATGAAATGCAGGAGAAAGAAGAATTTGGCTGTATGCTCGTATTTTCGCAAATTTCAGCAAGTACAGAAAATGAAATTAAGTTTTTGACATTGTTCGCAAACCAAATCGAACTTGCCATAACAATTGCTGGCTTGTTTGAAGAAGTCCGAAAGCAAGCGGTTACGGACCCGTTGACGGGATTGTACAACCGACGTTACTTTGAAGAAAATATCAACAGAGAAGCAGAACGTGCATTGAGATTAGGTCAGCCTTTCTCGTTAATTTCACTTGACCTTGACCACCTCAAAGTCATTAACGATACTTACGGTCACCAATACGGAGATGTGGCAATCAAAACGATTTCAAATGTTTTGAAAAAGCAGGCACGTTCAATTGATGTTCCGGCAAGAATTGGCGGCGAAGAGTTTAACGTCATGCTTCCGGGGGTAGATTCTTACGGAGCAATGATAGCCGCAGAACGTATCAGAGCGGCGATTGAGGCAACTCCTTTGGAAAAAATCGGAAACGTTACGGCAAGTATCGGCGTTGCAACGTTTTTGGAACACAGTAAAAATGTTTTTGATTTAACGGAACTTGCAGACCAAGCAATGTATCGTGCAAAAATCAACGGTCGTAACCAAGTTCAAATGACACAAAAACAAATCGAAAAAAATTGGCAAAAGGTTGCAGTCAATGCATTTTTGGATATTGTATCGAAACAACGTGTCCAAATTCCGCCCGAACTTGCAGGCGATATCACGGCTCGCTTGAGTGCGGTTTCTTCGACGGAAAAAGGGGCAAAAGAGGTTATTTACTCGGTTGTTGATATTTTGACCCAATCGTACAATTCGACTTATCAAAGCGGATTTACGAAGTCAAAATTGCACTTGGCTGTCAAATTGGCAAAAAATATGAACATGTCAGCAGAAGATATCGACAAATTAAAAATTGCCGTACTTCTTTATGACATCGGAAACATCATGATTCCTGAAAATATTTTCAAAAAAGAAGATTCTTTGACGGAAGATGAGAAAAAACTTATAAGAAAACACCCTATAATTGCGGCACGAGAGATTTTAAGCCCGATAAGCAGTATTCAAGACGTCATTCCGATTATCGAAAAACACCACGAAAATTGGGACGGTTCAGGATACCCCGGCAAAGTTTCGGGAAAAGATATTCCGCTCGGCTCGCAAATTATTTTGCTTATCGACGCATACTACGCTTTAACACAGGACAGACCTTACAGAAAAGCGTTCTCGATTGATAAAGCGTTGGAAATTATCCAACAAGGTGCAGGCACAAAATGGAGCAAGGAACTCGTTGAACAATTCATTCCCTTGATTAAACACGATGACAGGGAATAACGACCACCTCATAACTGCACTCTATCAGTGGCTTTCGACGTTCGACGACAAGCCCGTCCTTAAAGATACCTCTAAAATTTATAGGGTAAAATACGATTGTTATTTGGAAAGCAGCGTCCGTGAACCCTTGTCTTTTACTGTTTTTGAACTTTCGGACAAGGGAGAATTGATGATTGACAACACTCAAAGACTGCTTGAGAGCCAAGCGGCGTTTTTTGTTTTCGTAAATCCACGCACAGGGTGGGTTTTCGCCATTAAAAATACTCTCGAAAATCAAAAAAAACTTGTCCAACAACAACCTATCCAAAACTTTAAAATTAAAATTATGACATAAAACGATTGCGTAAATCACACATTCATCGTCATTCTGAAGAACAAGTGAGCAGAGTGCTGAAAATGTCATACTGAGGCTTTAGCCGAAGTATCTATTTCAAGTGTTTTTTTTACAGATTCTTCGCTACGCTCAGAATGACAAGGAATGAAGAATTGTTTTGGTCGACTAAAATCGACCCTACACTGCTAAAGAAAATTTTTTATTTTTCGATTAATGTGAAATCTTCAGGCAACAATGCTTCAACTTTTGCAATCAAATCAGATAATTTAATGCCTAAAGATTCACTAATAGTACATAAAGATATTATTTTAGGCTCATTTGTTGCTGACTCTATTCTACTTAACATTGATTTTTGAAAATCAAATTCATCAGCCAATATTCTTTGAGATTTGTTTTGTTTCAATCTCTCTTCTTTGATTACAGACCCTAAAACTTTCAAAAATATTTGTGCTTTTTTAGTATTTAAGTGTTGCATATATAGAATTTTATGAAATAATAGACACAAACAGTGTCTATATATAGAACCGAGGTTATATATGAGAAAAACATTGCTTATAGATTTGGACGGAGTTTTGAATGACTATATTGGGAATTATGATAAGGATTTTATTCCGCCGATAAAGGTTGGGGTGAAAGAGTTTTGGAAGATTTATCAAAAAATTATCAGGTGAAAATTTTTACAACTCGGGATAAAAATCTTGCATCAAAATGGATTTCTGAAAATGGTTTGAGTGAACTGATTGTTGGTATAACAAATGTAAAAGAGCCTTGTTGGGTGTATGTTGATGACAGATGTATAACTTTCGACGGCAACTTTGAGGGCTTAATCGACAAAATAGATAATTTCAAACCGTATTATAAAATGTAATTTCCGACACAAATCGTCATAAAATTAAATTTTGTTAAAAAAATTATCAAATTCGCATAATTTTAAAAAAGTGCTATTATTGAACAGTAATAGATTTAGGTTTCATGTTGGAATTTGAAAGGAGAAAATATGAAAAAATTATTTACAGCAATGGGCGTTTTAGCATTGTTATCTTTGCCTGCAATAGCATCTGAACCGCTAGGTTTTGTATATCAAAACACAACTCACCAATTATTGGGTTCAGGCTCTGTTGCTCCGGTAAAAGTTGGTACTGCTACTTGCACACAATACTTCGGCGTTGTTGCATTGGGAAATTGCAGCGTTAAGCAAGCAATGACTAACGGCAATATCAGAGCATTATCACACGCTGACCAAGAAACAAAAAATATCCTCGGTTACAAAAAAGTAACAACAAGAGCATACGGTCAATAATCAATTATTTTTCTAAAAGAAAGGCTATCGAATTTTCGGTAGTCTTTTTTTTGATTAAAAGATACTAAAATGGTGCAAAATTTAACACGACGAGGAATGTTTGAAGTTATACGTTTTTGTCATTCTGAGCATAGCGAAGAATCTATAAAACAAACGCATTAAAACAGATTCTTCGGTTTTTGCAAAACCTCAGAATGACGAGAAATTAAGAACTGTATTACGAGAAATTCAAACTTGCGATTTTTCTTCATCACAAAAATTGACAGAAAAACAATTCCTGTCAAAATCAGTCGCAGACGCCAATGTTAGTCAATCGTGAAGTCACGAAGAGCAATGTCGTCCTCATTATCTTCTTTCATTGCGGTTTCAAGCAAAATATATGTCATATACGCTCCCAATGCAACCGCTTTCGGGTCGAGTTCCGTATTATTTGCAGCCTCAATTATCGCCGAATTAATCTCGGGATTTTCGGTTTTGATGTAATGAATCATCTTTTTACGCCAAGCATGCACGTCTTGGAATATTTCGGCAAACACCAAAGATGATTGTTCTTCTGTAATAATAGGTAACACGATTTATCTTCCCATACCTCAATGTGACAAAAAGAGGAAGGAATAATCCTTCCCCTTTAAAAAACTATGCTTCTTCGTCAGTTGCATCTGTTCTGATTGATGCTTTTGAGCCTTTAATCGTCTTGCTCTTGTGCTTTTCAACTTGACGGAGCAATTTATCTGCCAATAAATCGATAGCGGCATACATTGTTTCAGCAGTTTCTTCCAACTTAATTGTGCCTGATGTCATTTTGCAAATAACTTCAGCCGTGTGACTTTCACTAACCGAAGGATTTTTGATTACGTTCAAAACAACTTCGATGAGTTGGATTTGATCATAATGGGTCAAAACCTTACCGATTTTTTCCTTTGTGTACGCTTTGATTGCATCTGTGATTTCAATGTTACGTCCGTTTACGATAATTCGCATAAACTTTTTGCCTCCTACATAATAACTTTTAAATTATAAAACATATTTTTAAATAATGAAAGTACCTTTTTAATTAATGTTAAGCAAATCGGCAAAAATCTTAATCTTTTGCCGAAACTCAGCACAAAAAGGCTATTTCATTTTCGGGAAAACTCTTAATTTGCCCTCGTCAGTTCTCCATTTAAACCAGCCGGTTTTATAGACAGAACCTGAATCCACAACCGTTACCAATGCCCAATTGCCTCTGATTATACGCAATGCAACCTGTTCGGGGTATGTAAATTCTTCGACAACCTGAGCGTCCTCGGAATCTTTCGAGTACAATTTAAACTGAGTTTTTGGAACATCAGTCATCAACTTTACGCCATTTTCCCGTCCGAATTTGAAAACAAACTCTTTCCACGTTAAGAAATTTGAATCGTCCTTAATCTTAACCCAACCGAGTTGATTTCCGTTTTGGTTGATATAAATTTGAGCCCAACCGTTTTCGGGATATTCGGCAATTGCAGTATAAAACTCGCCAATTGACGGCATATTGACAATATAAGGATTGAAAACTGTTCTGCTATCTCGAACTATTGCAGATCGACTATTCGCAACGGGAAGAGCAAAATGTTTAATTTTTTTCGCCTTTTCCGTCGGTGCAACATAAGCATCAAAGTCCTTTTCCATCTTCAACAATCCGATTCCGTAATGTCGAATGTTTCTTGATGATGTCGGAAACTTATCGACAGCGAATGCCGATAATACAGTCATAGCAATAATTATAGAAGAAATTAAAAACTTCTTAATCATTTTTTACTCCGATAGCAGGAACTGATGTTTTTGCCTTAATTTCATCAAGCACCGCATTTGTAAATTCGTCAACACCCATTGTACCAACGGCACCAACGGCTCTGACTCTTACGGCCACTTGATTTGCTTCAATTTCTTTATCGCCGACAACTACAACATAAGGAATTTTCTTATCTTGCAATGCTTCTCTGATTTTGTAATTCATACTTTCCGAACGGTCATCGAGTTGAACTCTTATGCCATCGGCAAACATTTTGTCATAAATTTGTTTTGCATAATCGTTATGACGTTCTGCAATCGGAACAATGCAAACTTGTGTCGGAGCGAGCCAAGTCGGGAACGCACCCGCATAGTGTTCGATAAGGATACCGTGAAATCTTTCCATTGAGCCGAAAATAACTCTGTGGAGCATAACAGGAGTTTTCAATTGACCGTCTTTGTCTTGATATTTAATATCAAATCTTTCGGGCAAGTTGAAATCGAGTTGGATTGTAGCACATTGCCATGTTCTGCCGATTGCGTCTTTAACCTTGAAGTCGATTTTCGGACCGTAGAATGCACCGTCACCCTCGTTGATGTCGTATTGCATACCACGTTTATCCATTGCTTCTTTCAAGCCTGCTTCAGCCAATTCCCAATTTTCCAACTTACCGACGTAACTTTCCGGTCTTGTTGAAAGTTCAACTTCAAAACTCATATTAAAGATTTTCATTGTATCAGCAACAAAGTCAATGATTGCGTTAATTTCATCGACCAATTGTTCAGGTGTACAGAAAATGTGAGCATCGTCTTGAGTAAAGCCTTGAACACGGGTCAAACCTGACAAAGCACCTGATTTTTCACGACGATAAACCGTACCCAATTCAGCCATTCTCAACGGCAATGAACGATATGAATGTCTTTGTGATTGGTAAATCAAAATGTGGAACGGGCAGTTCATCGGTTTAACAATATATTGATCGTCTTCTTCGTTTTCCTTTTGAATGAAGAACATATTGTCTTTGTAATGGTCGATGTGACCTGAAATTTCCCACAATTTCGATTTTGCAATCTGAGGAGTTTGAACGATTACATAACCTCTTTTTCTGTGTTCTGTTCTCCAATAATTTTCAATTTCTTCACGAACAGTGTATAGATTCGGGTGCCAAAGTACCAAACCGCCCCCGATTTCTTCTCTTACAGAGAACAAATCAAGTTGAGTACCCAATTTTCTGTGGTCACGTTTTTGTGCTTCTTCAAGCATTTTCAAGTATTCTGCCAAATCTTCCTTGTTCCAAAAAGCAGTCGCATAAATACGTTGGAGCATTTTATTTTTTTCATTTCCTCTCCAATAAGCACCCGCAACTTTCATCAATTTAATAGCGTTACCTTTGATATAACTTGTATTCGGAACGTGAGGACCTGCACAAAGGTCGTTAAAGAGTACGTTTCCGTCTTTATCCTTTGTCAAATATAATGTCGGATTGTCGTTTCTGTGTTCTTCAAGAAGTTCTGCCTTATAAATTTCGCCTTGAGCCTTAAATTCGTCGATTTGCTTTTGAACATCAGGAATTTCATATTTTTCAAAGACTAAATTTTGTTTAAGAATAGACTTCATTTCGTTTTCGATTTTCGTCAAATCTTCTTCCGTAAATGAATGTTCCGAATCAAAATCATAATAAAATCCGTTATCAACGGCAGGACCGATTGCCAATTTTGTTTCGGGGAACAACTTTTGTACGGCTTGAGCCATAATGTGCGAAGCCGAGTGTCTTAATATATGTAAATTTTCTGCATTCTTTTCCATAAATTTATCCTTTGAACATTATAATTCTTCTTTTACAGTTATATCACTCACATAAAATTTGTTCAAATATTTTAAGAACAGGCAAGTTTCAGGCAAAATCCAATCAAATTCAACCGCAACAACCGTTACAGAACTTTCCGAAAATATCAAAATTATATTAAGATTTTACTTCTCCGTTTTCTTATCCGATTTGCCCAAAACAAAATCTTCGTCCAAAAGTTTATTAAAATCAGGATTTTTAATCTCTTTTTCCGTCAAAATTCCACCCGATTTCTTAAACCTTTTCTCCGCTTCTCCCTTGGACACAATATTAACAGGAACAGAAATTTCAAACTTGTGAATACCGTTAAAATAATTTTTGAAATTCTCAAACTCAACATTTCCGCCCTCTATATCAGTTTTGGTAAATTCGGTATAAATATATGCGGGTTGCGATTTTTTCTCATAAAAAACCATCATTTTTTCAGCAATATAAGTATTTTGCCGATACTCTTTCAAAACAGATTTGAACGTTTTGTACTGTTTTATTTCATAAGGAACGGTAAGTCCAAACTCCGTCCAAAAAGAATCAAACGAAAAGAATTGAAGAAAAAGCAAAAATACAACAATTGTAATGTTTCTCAAGTTTTTATCCTTTGGAATTGAATATAATGCCCCGAACAAAATCAAAATTGTCGTCAAAGAAATTATTACATATCCCAAGAAAAAATCGGAATTTATAAAACCGTACTCATCTGATTTAACAAGCGGAAAATCAAATAAAAACAGGAAAATCACATTCCCCAAATACATAGACCACGCCAATATCAGGCTTTTTATATTACTCTTAAAAAATACAGCGAAAAAAGTCAACACAAAAATCCCGACCGTTAAAATGTTCCAATCGACATTTAACGAAAAGAAATCAGAATATACATGCAAAAAACCGTTTATCGAATTTTTCCACAAATCAGGAGAAAATCGAAATTCCGCTATTTCAATACAGTGGTAAAGACTCGGAGTCACAACCAAAGAGGAAAAACCGCACAAAAAGGCTATTATCGGCTCAAAAAACTTAATCGTTTTTTTTCGTTTTTTAACAAAATTTATTAAGAGAATTTTTCTAATGTTAAATTTCAGCCTAAAACCTTGCCACAACGACTTTGCGGCTAAAAATATAACCAAAGAAAACAGAGCGGAAAAACTTATCCAAAAATTAGAATACCCTGCCGCAAAACCGACCAAAATCATTGAAATACGAACAATTTTGCCCGAATTTTCGTTCTTCAAAAAATTCTTGTACAAATACAACCAAAAACCTAAATAAAACAACAACATAAACAGATTTTTGAAAAAATATATATTTATAAAAAATTTTTCATAAAAAATATCAAAACCGATAAAAACCAAGAAAGCGAAAAACAGAAAAACAGACAGAAAACAATGTATTCCGCTCTTTTTTGCCCCAAGACCCAAATACAAAAATCTCGAAATTAAAAAAGTCAAAAGCACGACCGATGCAGATTTAATAATTTCTGAAAAAATAACAACGTTCGGGTGAATATGCAAAATTGAGAGGAAATTGAAACAGGACAAATTTGTAAAAAGAGTAGCCAAAAAAGCCCCGTCTTCACAATAAAGCCAACGTGCCGAGAAGTTTGGAAAATTACCGATTAATCTCAAAAAATCAGTTGAAAATACCGTTCCACCGCTAAAAAAACAAAATGTAACCGCAAAAATTGCAGTAAAAAGCAAAACGTAAGCAATATTTTTTAAAATTTTTCCCGAATTTTCTGTCATATCAACTTTATCATAGCAGAATTTGAGAACTAATTAAACAAAATTTTTGCGGAATTAAAATTTTGCAAAGTATTATAATCACACATACACATTGCCGAATGTTCGCCCCGCTTTTTTGACTCTTTATTTTAATCTTCAAAAAGAAAAACAAATTCAAACAAAGAAGGAGAAAAATATGTTTTGTTTTCAATGTGAACAAACGGCAAAAGGCACAGGTTGTACTCTTCAACAGGGAGTTTGCGGCAAAAAAGCCGAAACCGCCGATTTTCAAGATGAATTAATAAATGCAGTAATAAAATTGGCAAATTGCTGCAAGCCGAGTGAAGAAAATACGGAATTAATCCTCGACGGGCTTTTTACAACCGTCACAAACGTAAGTTTTGACGACCGCTCTATCAAAGATATGACAGAAGATATCCTCGAAAAAGCACAGTGTGACAAGGATTTTGATGTAAAATCGATTTGGAGTTGCGAAGAAGACATCAGAAGTCTTAAATCGCTCACCCTTTTCGGCTTAAAAGGAATGGCGGCTTATGCCCACCACGCAAGAGTTTTGGGCTATAAAGACCCGACAATCGATAATTTTTTGTACGAAGCACTCAGAGCCATCGCCTCTGATTTATCCCTCGATGAACTGTTTGCAATGGTTTTGCGTGTCGGCGAAGTCAATTTGAAATGTATGGAACTTTTAGATAAAGCCAACACGGAAACTTACGGCGACCCTGTCCCCACAAAGGTTTCGACAAACATTGAACCAAAACCTTTCATAGTTGTAACAGGTCACGATTTGCGTGATTTGGAACTTCTTTTGGAGCAGACAAAAGACAAAAACATCAACATTTACACCCACGGAGAAATGCTGCCCGCACACGCTTATCCGAAATTAAAAAAATATCCCCATTTAAAAGGAAATTTCGGCACGGCTTGGCAAAATCAACAAAAAGAATTTGAGAATATTCCCGCTCCGATTTTGTTCACGACAAACTGCCTCATGCCCGTTAAAGACAGTTATAAAGACCGAGTTTTCACAACCTCTGTCGTCAGATATCCCGAGATGATGTATATTGACGGACGAAAAGATTTTTCACCCTTAATCGAAAAAGCACTTGAACTTGGCGGTTACAAAGAAACGAAAAAAATGACAGGAATAAACGGCGGAGATATTTTGACCGTCGGCTTCGGGCATAAAACCGTTTTATCCGTGGCGGATAAAGTCGTAAATGCCGTAAAATCAGGTGCTTTAAGCCGAATTTTCCTCGTCGGCGGCTGCGACGGTGCAAAACCCGGAAGAAATTACTATACCGAATTTGTAAAACAAACCCCGAAAGATACCCTGATTTTAACCCTTGCTTGCGGCAAATATCGTTTCAACGACCTTGATTTGGGCGAAATTGGCGGACTTCCGAGAATACTTGATATGGGACAATGTAACGATGCTTATTCTGCCATCAGAGTTGCAATCGAACTCTCGAAAGCCTTTGATTGCAGTGTAAATGAACTTCCGCTCTCAATTGTCCTCTCGTGGTACGAACAAAAAGCCGTATGTGTTTTGTTGACATTATTGTACCTCGGCATAGAAAATATCAAATTGGGACCGAGTTTGCCGGCATTTGTTTCACCGAAAATTTTGAGCATTCTCGTTGAAAAATTCAAAATTTCCCCAATCACTACCCCTGAAAAGGATTTGAAAGAAATTTTGAATAAAAAATAAGTAATTAATCCATCGGGATTTTTGTCAATCTCAAAATATTAAATCATACACAAAATCACCTGTTTGTGTTAAACTGATTTATATTTCATTTCAGGAGAACAAAAATGGCAAAAATTCCGGTGGTATTTACTTTTGACAAACGAATCATTTTGGGAGCGGCAGTCACAATAAAAAGTCTTTTGGATTGTGCAAAGCCCGACACCGAATACGATATTTACGTCTATCACCCCGATATTGACGACAAAACCGCAAAAGAATTTGCCAAAATGACTGACGGAACCCGCCATTCCATAACTTTTGAATACATCAGCAAAGACAAATTCAAAAATGCTCCCATAAATAAAGGCGGAAGTTGGACGGAAATTGTATATTACAGACTTTTAATCCCCGAACTTTTACCCCAATACGACAAAGTTCTCTACGCTGACACAGATGTTCTCTTCAAGGGCGATTTGGCAGATGTTTACAATACCGACATCTCAGACTACGAATGTGCTGCCGTCGCAATGGAGCCCAACAACGACAAAATGATTTGCCACAAATATTTCCCCGAAAACAAAAACGAATTAACTTTTATCTCAAGTTTTATTCTTTTCAACAGCAAAAAAATGCGGGAAGAACACTTTGTGGACAGGGTTTTTGACGTTATCAAAACATTTAACACAAGATTAAAATTTTTCGATTTAGACACCTTGAACATCGCTTGCGACAAGATTTTGCCGCTCCCGTACCGCTACGGTGTATTTCAAAGCATTTACTACAACGACGATTTGAACAAATCCGCCGAATATTCATTCCTAAAAAATGCTTACAGTGACAAAGATTTGCTCAACGAAAAAGCAAACACCGTCATGCTCCACTACGCAGGTGACCCGGGAAAACCTTGGAGAAGAAAACACGTTCCCGAAGATTATCAAAAATGCTTGGACACAATCCCAAAATCCCTCAAAAGATACACTTTCAGAGATTTCAGAAAAAAATTGTTCAGCAAAGTCTAAGTTTACTATAAATTTATGGTAAAAATCAGTTTTTTACTATATTTTCTTCCTGATTTTTTCCGTGCTGTCTTTTTCTGAAACATTTTTGATTTGTTCAAAAAGAGATTTATGTTCGGAAATATATTTGTTCAATTCCGAAAAATCCTTATCCAACAAGGCATTCACGTTATTTTTCGTCACGAGAACTCCGATTTTTTTATCCTTTGAGAGCAAATCGTTAACGATTAAATTATTGAAATCCGTTGCGGGGTGGATATTATCGACAAAATATTTATTATTTTCATCGAGCGGAGTCGAATTATATTCATTAAACATAGAATAGTCGTAAAAGTCCGTCAATTGAGCCATTTGACGTTTTAACTCCTGATAATCTTCCCATTGACCTTTTGAGAGGACGTGCATTTTTTTCGTGACATGAATGGGAGAATAGTAAATGACCAATTTTACCCCGTGTTTGTCCGCAAACGCTCTTGTTTCCTCAATATTTTTCAACGCCTCAAGGGTGAATTTTTTATCATATTTTTTCTTGGCAATTTCTCTGAATGGATAGACGTAAATAATGTCCTGACCGTGGTTTTTAACCGAATCTCTTATCGTTTCCATACTGTATTTTGTTGTGTTATAGGAAAAAAACAAATTTACAAAATCCTGAAGTTCGACCCGTTTCGAGGAAAAATCGGGCAAAGTATCGTTTACCTCATCGTTTTTATCGTTCCAAAAATCGTCAAAAAACATACCCCAATAAACAGTTTTTATATCGGGAGAAACAGAAATCAAATTTTTAATGACGTTTGAAACTTCTGTAACTTTTGCGACGGGAAGGGTGAAAAACGCCACATTATCAAGTCCCGAGCCATAATGCGAAAGCAGGCAATTACCCGTAAATGCGATATCTTTGTTTTTACTGTTAATTTTAATATCGGAGTAAATAATTGTCCTTTTGCTTGAGTATTTGTGGGTTTTGACGTTATTAAATCCGTTTATCGTCGAATCTCTGAAAATATAATACGGATCAACAATAAAGTTGAACAACGCAACCGCCAAAACAAGCACCACAAAAAGGATTACGAACAAAATCTCTTTTTTATCGTCAGTTTTTATTTCCTGTTTATTTTCATTATCGGGCATAATTTTCTTTCTTCTAAAATATAAAATATAAAAATTCCGTACTCTTTGTTATTGATAACACAGAGAATACAAAAACTATCGCCAAAATACAAGTCAAAAAGGCGTTATTTGCTTTGACATAAAGTCTTGAAAGTTCGCAGGAATTTTTCAGGAAAAGTACGCAAACCAAAGCCAAAATCAGTATCGGAATGCTGACAGTCAGAGCCGTAAAGTCTTTTACATTAACAATAAAATCCAAGCCCATAACTTGCAAAGGAGCAAACGAAGCGTTTATACCGAGCATGGATTTCAGAAGAGTAAATGTTGTTTGCAGATTTTCCGCCATAATTAATGTCGATAGAAAAATCAACGTAACGAAAGTCATTGCAATAGAAATCGGTTTCGGAATGCGGATTTTCAAAGTTTCCCAAAATTTATTAATGCAAACCAAAATGCCGTTCACCAAGCCATAGACTATATTTGTGAGAGTAAGCCCCTGCCAACAGCCATAAACAAAAAACATTATCATAACATTCAGATAAGTTCTTTTTGCTCCTAATTTGTCGCCGCCGAGCGGTTTATAGACATAATCAGACAAAAATCGCATCAAAGTTTTATTCCAACGTTTCCAATAATCCAAAATACTCGTTGCCTTATAGGGCGAATTGAAATTCCATGGCAAACTGATATTAAACAAAAAGGCGGAACCCATTGCCATATCGCAATATCCCGAAAAATCGAAGTAACCTTGCAGAATTTTTGTAATTCCGAGCAGCCAAACTATATAAAAATTATCAAATATTTGAGAGTTTGTAACGTACGTGATAAAAGGGGAAAACGCATCTGAAATAACGACTTTTTTCAGTAATCCGACCGTAAAAATAAACAGACCGATAAAAATATTATTTTGGTTAATAACCTTATTTTTCATATCGTTAAATTGGGGTATCATTTCCTGATGGCGGACGATAGGACCCATAATCAATTGCGGAAAAAAGCACACAAACAGTGTATAATCAACAAGGCTGTAAGATTTTATCGTTTCTTTATAACAATCGACAATATATGAAATTTGTTGAAGCATAAAGAAACTTATCCCAATAGGCATAACGATTTTGAACGTATCTAACGGACAAATCGAAAAGTTCGACAAATATTCAGCCAAGAAATTAAAATACCTGAAACTGTATAAAATCAATATGTTTGCAACAATTCCCGAGAACAAGATAAGTTTTTTCGACGGGAGTGGAATATTTTTTGTAAAAATTTTGCTTATCGCATAATTTAACAAAATCGTCAAAACGATGATGCCTACGTATTCTGTTCTGTAACTTCCGTAAAAAAACAGTGATGCGATTATCAAAAAAACCTTTGCGGTTTGATACAATTTTATCTTATTTAACAAGAAATATCCGATAAAAACGACAGGTATAAAAATAAAAATGTATTCTATTGAATTAAAAAGCATGATTTTTCCTTTTAAATCATTTTAATCGTTTAGAGATATTTTTGCAATTCTTTCGGCATTTTCGACAAGGGTTTTCTCTCCAAAAAGTTATAATTTTTTGAGGTCGAAGATTTATCGTACTTGTCATATTTTTGGATATAATTTTTGTATTTTTCCCGATATTGAGCCAATTCCCGATGGGACGCCTCATTACATTCCGCAAGATTGCTTTTTGTAATGACACGATAGAGATTTTTGTCCCCATTATCCGTCATGAGAGCCTCAAAGACCATATTTCCGTAAATGTAATACGGGTGAATTAAATCACTGTACAAAAATGACTCTGTGAGCGGTTCGGTATTGTACTTATTCATTTTGGTAAAATCGTAAATCTCAACGCCTTTAGAAACAATCAGGGACTTAACATCATTGATGATTTGCTCATTTTTCGGTGTCATAGCATCTTGCAGATAAATATAGTTATAAGGCGGAACAAAACATACGATTTTGATATTTTTCTCTTGCAAAAAGTCGATAATTTTTCCCCAATAATAAAGGTCGTTTTTCTTTCTTTCATCAGAAATATCCAACGTTTTAAGCCGCCGTTCGGTATATGTTTCAACGAATTGTTCACTCAGCATTTTTTCATCTGAAGGAGCAGAAACACTCTCGTCATTATCGGTCAAAAACTTTTTATTATCCCAAAAATAATCTAATTTTTCCGACAAATTGCGAAGATTTGCTTTGGTCGAATTTACACTAAGATAAAGATTAACAAATTCCGAGAGCGAAAGGGTTGATTTTCCGTCAAAATCGGGGATTTTTCTCGTATCATTTGCATCTAAAAACGAATGGTACTCAATAGACAGAAACATTGTCACCGGCTCTTTATGAACGGTATAAAACGCTTTCAAGTATTCATAAAATTCTCTGTACGTCATACCGAAAACTATAATTCTCGCCATTTTGCATTTTTTGGGGTCAAAAAGGCTATACGTTGTCGAAGTTCCCATCGTCAAACGGTCGAACTTATATTTTTTGCTCAATTTAATTTTTGCAAAAATCAAATCCCGATATTCTTCGTGATATATCTCGTATTTCGACTCTTTCAATTTTTCATTATGCAGAATGGCAAAATTTATTGCAAAAATAAGCAAAATAGAGATAAGAATAAAAATCAAAAATATTAAGTTTTTATTTGCCTGTTTCATATAAATTTTATCATTTTCCTGTAATAATCATTATTTATACTCGTTTGGAACTTCCGTCATCGGAACGACTCTTATGAAATTGTGGTCGTTAGAAGTCACATCGCAATTGTAAGTATTATATTCATCAATGTATTTTTGATTTTCCGAGCGATACTCATCTAACTCTTTTTCAAAATTTTCATTGTAGCGTTCGACATTTTGAGGAGTGATAATTCCGTACAATTCCTTGTTATCACTCTTGTTTTCCAAAATATCCACAACCATTTTGCCGTACATACTGTTTGGGTGAATTAAATCGTCAAACAAACACGTTTCCGTCATCTTTTCGGTATTAAGGCTGTTTTTCTTAGAAAAATCATAAATATTGACACCTTTTGAAACGATAAACTTCTTTATGTCATTGAAAATATCCATATTGTCGCCTGAGAGTGCAACTTGAAGGTAAATATAGTTGTACGGCGGAATATAACAAATCGTTTTGATGTTATTTTCTTTCAAATAATCAAAAATCTTACCGAGATAATATTTGTTTTCCTCAACAAAGTCGGGCGTGACGGTTTCTTCTCGCATAATTCTGATTTTAGGATAAATAAGAAGTTGCTTTTCGTTATATTCCAATTTTTCTTCTTTTGAGAAAATCGAACCTATTTGTTCTTTTAAATTGCCGATTTTTTCTTTCATCAAATCGAAATTAAAATACAACTGCACATAATCATTGAACGTTAATTTGCTGTTATGGTCGTATTTGGGGATATTTACATCTTCACTTTTATCCTGATTATACAAAAGAGAATGAATTTCTATCGGAAGAAACATCGTGTTTGTTTCTTTATGAACATCGAAAAACGCAATCATATATTCATAAAATTCTTTGTACGACATACAGTAAACAATTATTCTCGGAACATTTATTTTGGGACTGTCATACATGCTAAAAGTTGTCGAAGTTCCCATAACAATATTGTCATAACTGTATTTATGACTTTTTTTGATATTGGTAAAAACTAAACCTCTTGAAGTCGATTTGTTAATATCAAATTGTTCAATCTCTTCAACATTGTTTAAATAATAATTACAAACGAAAACCGCCAAAAACAATAAAAATATGACAGATAAAAATATTATATTTTGCCGTTTCTTGTTCATAATTTTGCCCGTTAAACGTTAAAAAACAGTCTGATTGTACCATATATTCAAAATTTTTCCAATTTAATCAAAAACCTTAGAAATTAAAATAGATAAATTCCGAACGCTTCGTTATTGACAAAGTGCAAACCGTAAACAAAATAACCAATAATACCGTCAACAAACGACTTTTCGACCGAACATATTTCGGAGCAAGTTCATTCGTATTTTTGAACCCGAAAATGATAATCATACTCGCCACAAACAAAATTGCATTGAGTTTGAGTTGAGGATTTGAAAAAACGAAATTAAAATCCGAAACAGAAACGGGAACAAACGGCGTATGAATGCCGAGCATAGATTTTATGGACAGAAAATATTGGTGAATATGTTTCAACATAACCAACGGAGCAATAGAAACCATTGTCATAAACGTAATAAACACGGCAAGTTTGTCGTTGATTTGAATGTTGGTTTTTTTCCAAAGTTTATTAATGCTGACCAAAATGCCGTTAATGACACCGTAAAAAATGCAGCACCAATTTGCCCCGTGCCAGATACCCGTCACTAAAAATACGAAAAATAAGTTCCAATAAGTTCTTAATTCTCCTCGCCTGCTACCGCCCATCGGTATGTAAACGTGGTATTTCAAAAATCTTCCCATCGTAATGTGCCATCTTCTCCAATAATCGGAAATATCTTTCGATTTGTACGGAGAATCGAAATTTATCGGCAATTCAATGTTAAACAGCGAGGCAAGACCGATTGCGATATCGCAATATCCCGAAAAATCGAAATATCCTTGCATTGCAATAGAGAACGCAAACGCCCACGTCGTGTAAAATTCCGTCATCGCTTCCTGATGAATTACATCTTGGATAAAATCGGTAAAATTATCGGCAAGCAAAACTTTCTTGAACAACCCAATCGTTATGAAAAAAAGCCCCCGCCTGATATTTTCCTTGTTTATAACTTTTTTTGAAAAATCCTCAAACTGAGGCACAAGTTCTTTGTATATGCAAATAGGACCTGCAATTAATTGCGGAAAAAACGACACAAACAAAGAATAATCGACAAAATTCGGGTGCTTAACCTCACCTTTGTAAGCGTCCGTGAGGTATGAAATTTGTTGGAACGTGAAAAAACTTATCCCGAGCGGCAACATTAATTTCATCGTGTCAAAATGTGCCAAGTTGAGTGAATTTATTGTATCTATCAAAAAATTAAAATACTTGTAATAACAAAGCAGTGCAAGGTTTGCTACAATTGCAACCGTCAAAATCAACTTCTTTTTACCCGAAGAATAATCTTTTGTGATGAAATATCCCGCAATGTAGTTAAATACGATTGAGAAAATAATTATCGGCAAAAATTCAATTTTGTAATAAGAATAAAAATATAATGATGCCAAAAGAAGCCATAAGTTGGTATATTTTTGCAAATTCGTTTTTGAAAGCAAAAAATAACCACAAAAAACCACAGGCAAAAATATTAACAAAAATTCTAACGAGTTAAATAACATATTTTAAACCTATAATTTTTTCTGCTCTGCTTTTCCTTTTTTGCACAATTTAATTATAGAATAAAGACTTATAAACATCAAAATAATTGCTAAAATTTCGCTTAACCTTAAATTCAGATTGAACCCGAACTTCGCATTAAAAATGAACGCTGATGTAATAAATATGTAAAATAACCCAGGAATTAACGTTATAAAGTAATTTTTGTTATTTTTATACAAATAAATCGTCGCCATAAGGAAAGTCGGAATGACCAATAATTGGTTGAAAAGCATTACATATTGCCACAAAGCGGAAAATTGATTTGAATTAACTTTCGCATAAAACAAACACAAAAATACCGCAATCATTGACGGAACGATTATCAAAAGTCTATTTTTCAAACTTTTTTGGTCAAGTTTAAGAGCATCGGCAACAACCATTCTCAATGACCGCAAAGCCGTATCTCCCGACGTTATGGGCAAACACATAACCGCAAAAACAACAATTGCGGAAAGATTTAACGGAGTAAAATGCTGAGCAATAACACTGACAACATTGACTGTTCCAAACATATCAACGGAAACCAAATGATTGTGATAAACATATAAAGCACCCGCCGCCCAAATCATAACGATTAAACTTTCAAAACACATTGTCCTGAAGAAAACCCGTTTGCCCTCATACTCATTCTTCAAAGTCCTTGCAACAATTGCCGTCTGAGTAGCATGCGAACCCGATAACAAACCGCAACTGACCGTCATAAAAAAGAATGGAATCCAACCCAAATGCTTAGGGTGCCAATTCAAATTTGAAAAATCTATTTCAGGAAGAATTAATCCGTTTTTAAAATACCCGATAACGAGCAAAATCGTTCCTAAAAAAACCAATAAGCCGATGAAAGGATAAACTTTTGCCATAAGTTTATTTATCGGGAACAGAGCCATAACGAAGAAATAAATCCCGATAATCGCATAAATCCAAACGGCAGACGGATTATTAAGCGTAAAATTAGACTGATTCATAATTTTTCCGAGATACAAATCCCCCGCAGAATAAATGAAAACCGTTACCCACAAAATCGACATTATAGAAACGGCAACCGTAAAAAACCTGAAAAACGCCGTGCCGAAATATTTTTTGGTAATTTGTGTTATTTGAAGCCCGTCATTTCTCGCAGAAATCATTCCACTGAAATAATCATGCACGCACCCCATCAAAATACAGCCGACAGGCACGATTATAAAGACCAGAGGACCAAAAACAATTCCCTGTAATGCCGACAAAATCGGACCCATTCCCGCAATATCGAGCAAATTTATCAACTCATTTTTCCAAGCGGGCAAAGGGACGTAATCGACCCCGTTATACAACTTTTCGCAAGGCATTTCTCTTTCCTCGGGCGAAAATTGTCGCTCAATATATTTTGAATAAAAAATATACCCGAAAAATAAAATTAATAGTCCGATAACGAATGATATCAATGTTTTTCCTCTTCCTCATCAAGGCATAAGTACATCGAACATTTTTTGCAGTCAAAACCGACCGTAAAGTTATTGCCGTTCTCAAGTTGTTCTAACTTCCACGGCATTGGCGGAACGTCCGATTCATGGGCTTTTGAACAATATCCGAGTTCATAACGCAAACAATATCTTGAGGAGAAAACCCGCTTACCGTCTAAGTTTTCGCAAGATTCCAACGCCGGCTCGATATTTTCAACCCTATGACGCTTGAAAAATGCCTTCGTGTATTCGTTCGTAACATTTGCAAGATAGGTCAAATTCTTTTTGTAGTAAGGATAATCGTTCTTCACAACCTGACATCTTTCAATGGGACGATTTTTAGCACGCTCTTTTCTGAGTTCGGCAAAAACAACGTCCTTAAAGGATTTTACGTCAACTGATAATTTTTCGCCGACAAAATCGATTTTTTCGGCAAAAAATTCACAATTTTCATCAAGTTCCTGAAGTTTTTTCAATAATTCTTCGCAAGAAGTATTTTCATCAGATTTTTTGACAATAACACTAATAGTGTTATTGTCCTCGTCTGTTGCTTTTACGAGGTAAGAATTTTCATTTTCTTCTATTGAAATGTCAACTGAAATAACTCTGTAATTTACGGAATTTTCGACTTCTTTAAAGCCGTTTTCGTTGATATATCTGTACAATTTAAGACCTGACAAGTCGTCAGAGATTGCGTTTATGAAATATCGATTGTCTTTAACATCAATTATTTCAACTGTTTTAACCTGATTATCACCGATTTTGTAACGCAATTTGTCGCCCGTATTGAGTTCAAAATTTGCATTTTCGAGGATAAAAGAATTTTCTTTAAAATCGCTGACTTTTCCTGCCAAATCGCCTACGAGATGATATTTTGAATACATTTCGCATTTTCTGCCGTTGAAGAAAAAGTCGGTAAAACCTTTGTTAAAATTCTTTGAAAAATCAGGTTCAAAGCCCAAAATTGTTCTGCCAGAAGACGAACGTTTGATATTTTTTTCTTTAGCAACTTTGTTTGCGATTTTCGAGAACATTGCAGTCGAGTTTTTGACGTGTTTAAGGTCTTTTTCACGTCCCGCAATTTTGAACGAATCGACGCCGACATCGACAAGGCGGCCGATTTCGTCAGCGAGATTAAGATATTTTATGTTAAAGAGCCTGTCATTTTCCCGAATAACGTTACCGTCAGCGTCTTTCAGTGTCCAATTGCCCATACATCTTTCAGGGCAAACGCCGAAATTAGAAGCCTTGTAGTGAGCCGTATCGGCAGATTTTGAACGCAATAAATTTTCGACATAAGCGAGATAGCAATTTCCGCTGTAACCCACGCAGAGGTAGCCATAGCAAAATGTTTCAATTTTAATATTTGAATTGTCGGTTATGTCTTTTATTTCGTCAAACGAAAGTTCTCGGGGGAGAACTATCCTTGATACACCGCAGTTTTCAAAGAATTTCGCATCATCTTTAGTGTAGCAACCGGTATTTGTGCTTAAAATAATCGGAATCGGCGGCAAATCGAGTTCCAAAATGCCGATATCCTGAATAATCAAGCCGTCAACACCCATTTCATAAAAAGCGTTAATCATTTCTTTAATTTCATTAACATCGTCATCGGTAAAGAGCAGACAATTAATCGGAATATAGATTTTAACCCAATATTTATGGGCATATTCGACCAATTCTCTGATATCGTCGATTGTGTTGCCTTGTTGATAGCGGAGAGAAAATTTTGACGCCCCGATGTAAATAGCATCGGCACCGCATTTTATCGCCTCTTTTGCGTAAAATAAATTTTTTCCAGGAGATAAAATTTCAATACTTTCGGGACATTTTTCGCTTTTTACAACGCTCATCAAACAAATTCCTTAATCAAAATACTTAATAATTATAACCAATTTTCAGTTTTATAACAAGGAAATTTTTTAAACGTTGACTCTACAATAATGATAAAGTTTATAATATGAGATATGGAAAAAATTAAAATTGAAAAATCCGAACCGATAAAAATCGCATACGTTTTAAACACTGTCACACCGATAAATTATACCAATTTGGAAAATTCGCTGAGAGGAAGGTGATTGTGGCGAAAACAATGACCCTATCATATTTTTGGGCAAAGTCGGCGTCGGAATTTTTCAGGAAAATTTAATTTCAAAAAATTTTTCAAAATATGACATCGTCTTCGTAACTCTCGATGAAGAGGACGTTTACGACGGTCAGACAGAATTTTCACACGAAGGTATGTGCGTCACGATTAGTTTTTGCGGAACACACAAAGACTCTTGTTCGTATTATGAAAGACTGTTCGATTTCATCAAAACCGAAAACCTTGAAATAAAAGGATTTTAAAGGGAAATAACCATTATTGACAACTCTTTTTCCGACAAAGAAGAACAATTTATCACAAAAATAAAAATCCCCGTAAAACAAAGAAAGGCAAAATAATGGAACAATTATGCCTTTATATGCTAACATTAGGATTGATTTTTGCAGCCGTTGCAATGATTTTGCTCCCGATTATCGCAATAATTTCGGCAGAAGTGAACAAAATTTTCCTCTCAAACAAAAAATTAATGGTCATAATTAACAAAATCGGCGCGGTGACAATCTTTACACTTGCTCTGTTTTTGGCATTTTCACCCAAAAATTAATCCGATAGCAACTTAACAAAATTTTTCACAAAAAAAATAATGCCGAAAAATTTTCCGACATTATTTTTATAAAATCCGACTGTTAAATTTTCGCCGAAACAGCCTTATAGACACCGATTGAGTCAATTAAGCAATCTGCTTTGCCCGTCGCAACCAATTTATCCACCGTCAAAAGATTTTCTTGAACTTGGAGCAAATCTTTTTTTGAAATTATCCCTTGAGAATATTTGTCTTTTGAGTATGAAAAGTCTTTTGTTTCAAGGGTTTGATGCTCTTCATTCTGAGCAAGTTTTTTCTTGTCCTGTTTCAAAGAAACGAGAGAATCATTTATCTCCTGAATGGCAGTTTGATTGACTCTGAGGTAATCTTCAAGCATTCTGTCATATGTCGAACGTTTCAATCTCAAATTGGCAAGCCTTTTTCCTCCCGTAAAAATCGGTAAAACCGCACCGCCTGCAAGTGCCGAAAGTGCTGATTTTGTCGAGAACATACTGCCCAAACTGTTTGAGTCAAACGCAACAAGCCCCGAAAGATTTATCGTCGGCAAAAATTCTTTTTTCGCTACTCTAATGTCAATTCCCGCCTTTTCAAGCATTTTTTCCGCCTTAATATAATCGGGACGATTTACGATAATATCCGACGAAATTTTGCTCGGAACATTTGCGGGAAAAGAAATTTCCGAAAGTGCAGCCCTCGGCATATCCTCGACATCACTCGGATTTTCGCCCGTCAAAACCGCAAGTTGATGAAGCAATTTCGTTCTGTTTTTCTTCAACTCGGGAAGTTCACTTTTGCCGTAAACATACGATTTGTTTGCTTTTACGGTATCCGACATCGACGCCGTTCCCGCCTCATTGCAAAGTTTCATCAAATCGTAAATATCCTTCCTCAAATCAACTATTTGCTCCTGAAGTTTAATCATTTCATCAAGTTTAACAATGTTGAAATAAGTCGTTCCGACAGCCGAAACAACCGCAATATAAGCCGCTCTTTCGTCCTGAATGGAAGCCTCATAATTCTTTTTTGAAGCCTTTGTTTTGTCATGATTTTTCAAGAAAATATCAGCCTCATAATTGACCATTACAGGTGTCAAAAATGTCCAATCCCAACTCGTTTTGTTCATTTGCTTGACCAATGCGGGAGAAAATGCACCGCCAACAGTCGGCAACTCGCTTGCAAACTGGATTTTCGTGTATTGATAATACTCATCAACTGCAATCGATGCCATTTTTAAATCATGATTGTGCTGAATCGCCCTTACGATATAATCCTGCAAATATCCGTCATTAAAGGATTTCCACCAATCAATATTTACATATTCATACTTATATTCGGCATCATTTTGACGTCCGTTTTTGTTTCTATACTCAAATTTTTTGTCTGCTTTTGAACTGTTTTTATCAGTATTATTAATCGCCAAACAAGGCATTCCGTTCATCAACAAAAAAATCCCCAAAAGTGTTGCGGCTAAAGGTTTTTTAATATTCATACTTTTCCCTTACAATTGTACTTGACAACTTTTTCAATGATATGTTAACATATCATTGTTGCAAAAGCAACATGTTTTCAAAACAACATTTAAAAAAGAATGGAAATTATGACAAAAGATAAAAAGACAGAAATTGAAGATTTCAAGCACTATACGGAAAGTATTTTTTACGAATTGGAATTCACTGCAAAATACATTAAGCGAATGGGCTATAATTATTGCAACGAGTTGGATATGGGCGTCGGTCCCGAAGAAACTTTGGCACTCGACATCATATATTTAAACCCTGGAATTTGTCAAAGAGATTTGGCGAAAAAACTTTTGAAAGACAGAGCGGGAACGGGAAGAGTTTTGTTGCAACTTGAGGCAAAAGGTTTTGTGGAAAGATTTGTTGACACAAAAGGAAACAGGCTTGTTCGCAAGATGAGATTGACTCCGAGCGGAGAAGAAATGTTAAAACTTGCAACGGAAAAATTCTCTCCGTTAGCGAAGAAAATCAAATCCGATTTTTCTCCCGAAAAAGGGGAGCAGTTAAAAAAATTATTAGAAGAAATAAGAACAATTCTTGAAGAAAACGTTAAAACACAAATATAAAAGGATAAAAAATGGCTAACGAAAACACTGATAACGAAAAAGAACAATCGAAAAAACGCATTGGCAAACGCAGAATTATTGCGGCGTGCGTGCTTGTAATTCTCGGCATTGCGGTCGCTTTGTACGCAAATAACGCTTCAAAATATCAATCAACCGATGATGCTTATGTTGAGGCACACATGATTCAGGTTGCACCGAAAGTTACGGGGCAAATTATTGAGTTGAACGTCGAAGACAACCAACGTGTCAAAGAGGGCGATATCGTTGCGGTTATTGATAAAGATGACTATAAAATCCGATTTGAACAGGCAGATGCAGATTATCAAAAAGAACTTGCCAATCAAAAAGTCGCAAAGGCTAATTTCAGTGCCGTTCAGTCTGAAATTGCCGTTGCAAAGGCTGATTTGGAAAGATATAAAAAGTTATATGAATCAGGTGCTGTTTCAAAGCAAACTTTAGACAACGCACAAACCCGCTATGACTCGGTTTCCGCAAGAAAAACAACGGCAGAAGAATCGATTTTGTCAAACGGACAAAACAAAGTTGCCGATGCTAATTTAAAATCCTTGAAAGCAAAGCGTGACAAGGCGGAATTGGATTTAAGAAACACAGAAGTTATAGCCCCGCAATCAGGCATTGTTACAAACAAAAAAGCCGAAAAAGGTGCTTATGTCGGCACAGGCTCTCCGTTATTCGTAATTGTTCCTGACGAAGTTTGGGTTGTTGCAAACTACAAGGAAAGCCAAGTCGGCAATATGAGAGAGGGACAACCTGTTGAAATCAAAATCGACGCTTATCCCGACAAAGTTTTCAAAGGAAAAATCGACAGTATCCAAAGGGCTTCAGGGGCAAAATCAAGCCTTTTCCCGCCCGAAAATGCAGTCGGTTCCTTCGTTAAAATCGTACAAAGAATTCCTGTCAAAATCGTATTTGACGAACCGATTGACAGTTCAAAATACACGATTGTCGCAGGAATGTCAGTAGTTCCGAAAGTTAAAGTCAAATAGCGATGTCAAATTCAGTCGAAACAACAGAACAAGAAGTTTGGCAACCCAAGCATAATCCTTGGTTGATAGCACTTCCGACAATTTTTGCGGCATTTATGTTTGTACTCGATGAAACGATTGCAAACGTAGCATTGCCACACATGGCAGGGACTTTTTCCGTAAGCCGTGAAGAATCAACTTGGATTTTGACAAGTTACCTCGTCGCAAGCGGTATCGCAATCACGGCGGTCGATTGGTTCAGCAAACTCGTCGGACGGAAAAACTTTTTCATCTTCAGCGTAATCTTGTTTACCGTATCATCAGTGCTTTGCGGACTTTCAAACTCTATTGAAATGATAATTTTGGCAAGAATTTTGCAAGGCTTCGGCGGAGGCGGACTTTTGCCCGTTTCGCAGGCAGTTTTGCTTGAATCTTTCAAACCGAAAGAACGTGGTCAGGCAATGGCGGTGTTCGGCTTGGTTGTAGTTGTTGCACCGATTATCGGACCTGTTTTGGGAGGTTGGATTACGGATAATTACGCTTGGCCGTGGATTTTCTTTATAAATTTGCCGTTCGGTATTTTGACGGTAACACTTGCAAAAATGTTGCTCGAAGACCCGCCGTACGCAAGAAAACAAGACAATGTCAAAATGGATTTCAAAGGTTTTTTCCTTTTGACAATTTGGCTCACAACATTACAAATTATTTTGGACAAAGGAAACAACGCCGATTGGTTCAATGCACCGTGGATATGCCGATTGAGCATAATTTGCGTGCTTACGGGATTTTTGTTTTTCGTTTCTCAAAGAAGAAAAGACTCGCTTGTTGATTTGAGCATTTTCAAGGACGTAAATTTCACGGTCGGAACATTCATTCAGGTAATAATTCAGGCGGTATTGCTTGCATCTGTTGCGATTTTGCCGCAATTTCTGCAATCGGTTATGGGCTACACGGCATTTTTGAGCGGATTAACAATTATGCCGAGAGGTGTCGGAGCGTTAACATCGATGGTACTTTTCGGTGTTCTTTCGACTAAAACCGATAACAGAATTTTGGCGGTTGTCGGCTTGGCTTTAATCGGCACGGCAGGCTTGGAATTCGGATTTTTGAACCTGCAAATTTCGAGTATGAATATTGTCATTCCAAACTTCATTTTCGGCTTGGGAATGGGATTTGCGATGATGCCGTTGGTTTCTCTTTCGGTCGCAACCCTTTCAAACGCACAAATGACAAACGCAAGCGGTTTGCAATCACTTTTGAAAAACATTGGCGGTGCTATCGGAACGTCACTCGTTTCAACAATGATTTCAAGATTTTCTCAAATGCACCAATTTATGATGGTCGGAAGTTTATCTCCGCTAAATCCTGTGTTTACGGCAAAATTTGAGGCGACAAAAGCGGCACTGTGTGCGTATATGCACTCATCGGTTGCTGATTATGCGGCACAATATTCGCTTTACGGAGAACTCTTGAAACAATCAACTTTGTGGGGCTTTATGGAATCGTTCAGAATTTGCGGACTTGCATCAATCGTCGTTATTCCACTCGTATTGCTGATTAAGAACTTCCCGAAAGAAGATGCTTAACCGTTATTAACCGACAAAATCAAAGTTTTGTTTTTGACGAAATAATAACTTTTGTTAATTTTTATTTTTTTTAAAAATATTGAAAAATTGTGTTATAATATCGGTATGCCAATTGAAGTTGAAGATATTGAAGAATTAGAAAAACAGATTGATTATGCTAATCTTCGTAAGTTCAAATACGAAGAATTAATCGGCATGGGCTTTGTGCCTATTTCTATTGTCGATGACACTTATAACATCGTTGTTTTGTCAAAAGATAACGAGCAGGAAATCAGAGAATTGATGTCCTCTCGATTGACGAACGATGCGGGTTACGACTTTACGGTCATTAAGGATAAGCAATTCAAAGACTTAATCGGTATCATTGACGAACACTTGGCTTCGGATAAAGAAATTTCCGAAATTGCAACAAAAGCATACAATATGAGCCTTGATGAAGTTTTCACGGGCGAAGAAAATATTGTTGACGAGGATTATAAAATCGTTAACAAAGGTAACTATTCGGTCGCTGTGCCAATTTCAGCCGAAAAAGAAGCATTAAAACATAACGTTCCCACAAATGCCTCAAAGAAAAGAATCGGCGAAGTTTTAATCGAAATGGGCTTGATTAACGAAGAACAATTGTTCGATGCCCTTGTAACGTCTAAAAAAACAGGTACCCCAATCGGTTCAATCCTTGTTCAAAAAGACTACATTTCTCTTGAAACTTTGAAAAACGTTCTTGCCGCTCAAAGAGGAATGGAAGCGGTTGCAACGTCGCAATTGAAATTGGACAATGCCGTTCTTTCGGTATTGCCGGACGATTTCATCAAATTAAACATGGTATTGCCGATTGCTTACGACGGAAAAAATTTGGTCGTAGGTATGGTTAACCCGTCAAACAAAAACGTCATCAACGATATCGTTTATTTGACAGGTTTGAAACCCCGTGTAATGTTGATTACACACTATGAATTTTTGCAATGTATCAAGCAGTACTATTCCGAATCGCAAAAAGAAGCAAACAATTACATTAAAAAAATCGAGCAGGAAATTGTTGAATTTGGCGGAAACCAAGAGTCTTTGTGGGAACAAGCCGAAAAAGAACTTGCTCAGGACGATTCGGTCGTTGTAAAATTCGTAAACAAAATTATCACAGATGGTATCAAGATGAGAGCCAGCGATATTCACCTTGAACCGAGATTAAAACAATATATCGTAAGATATCGTATCGACGGTGTTTTGAGAGAAGTTTTGCAAATTCCCGATAACATCGAAAGTTCCGTATTGACCCGTCTTAAAGTTATTTCAAAAATGAACATCGCAGAACACAGACGTCCTCAAGACGGTACATTCTCCATCAGATTTAACGATAAAACTTACGACTTCCGTATCAACTCAATTCCTGTCGGTACAAAGGAAAAGATGGTAATCCGTATTCTTGCAACCGCAGAATCATTGGGTTCACAGGATAAGACAATTCGACTTATCGGTGCGACAGATGAAGATTTGGCAAGAATTGAGAGAATTAAATCATCTCCGAACGGAATTATCCTTGCGGCAGGTCCGACTGGTTCAGGTAAAACAACAACCTTGTATTCAATTGTCAGAAACGTAAACGATGAAAGCGTTAACATTATGACAATCGAAGACCCTATCGAAATTCGTATCGAAGGGATTAACCAAACACAGGTAAACCCGAAAGCGGGCATTACGTTTGCATCTTGTTTGAGAGCAGCGTTAAGACAAGACCCTGATATTATCCTCGTCGGTGAAATTCGTGACGTTGAAACTGTTGAAATCGCAATTGCAGCGGCATTAACAGGTCACTTGGTATTGAGTACAATCCACACGAACTCGGCAGCAGCAACGGTTACAAGACTTATCGAAATGGGTGCGAAAGATTATCTTATTTCATCAACATTGGCGGGCGTTATTGCACAACGTCTTGTCAGAAGATTGTGCGATAAATGTAAGACTGAATGTTATCCGACGGAAGAAGAAGCACGTCTTGTAATGTCAAATGAAGAAGACGTACAAAGATTTATGCAAATGAAGATTTATAAACCCGGAAAATGCGATGAATGTAACAAAGAGGGTTACAAAGGTCGTATCGGTTTATACGAAGTTATGCAGATAACGAAAGAAATCAAGAAATTGATTGCAATCGGAGCACACGATATTCAAATTGAAGAAGCGGCAGTCGGAGCGGGTATGAGAACATTGCAACAATCTTGCTTGCACCACATTATTTCCGGTGCAACAACAATCAGTGAATTTGTCCGTGTACTCGGACCGGTCAATGAATAGGGTTAAAAAATGGCGGTTTTTAAGTACGTTGGATTAAATAAAAAAGGCGAAGTTGTACGGGGAAACGTTGAGGCGGAAACTCCGAAAGAGGCAAGACAGGTAATTAAAGAGTTGGGCTATGTTCCGACAAAAGTTACCGTTGATTCTGCTGATGAAAATTCGGCAGACAACAAGAAAAAAGTCAGCCACGCACTTCAATCGTTGACGTTGAAAGAAAAATTGGATTTTACATCAACGTTTTTAACCTTGCACAGAGCGGGCGTTCCGATGATTGAATCATTGATTTTTATTGAGCAGGACGCAGGCAGCAGACGTATCAGATTGTTGGGAAGAGAATTAAGACAACAAATTATCTCAGGTGCGACTTTCTCGGATACGATTGCAAGATACCAATCGATTTTCGGAGCGGTATATGTCGGTTTGATTAAGGCCGGTGAAGAATCCGGGGAAATGGAGAGAACACTTACCCGTTTGATTGAACTTTTGAAAAAAGAAGCGGAAACGAAAGGTAAGGTATTTTCGGCACTTTCATATCCTGTATTCGTTGTCGTTTTGGCACACGTAGTTGTACTAATCATGTTGACATTCGTATTCCCGACATTTAAGGAAATGTTTGATTCTGCGGGTGCGAAATTGCCGTGGGTAACGCAAGTTTGTATTGACCTTGGTATGTTTATCAGGGAAAAATGGTTCTTGCTGCCGGTTATTTTATTTGCAGTAGGTTGGGGCGGTTATACGTTGGTAAAATGGGAACCGTCGAGAAAGAAACTTGATGAAATCATGCTGATGATTCCTGTTGTCGGCGATTTGATTAAGAACTCTGCATTTTCAAACTTTTTGTCAGTCTTGCAAGTTGCGTATGAAGCAGGTATTCCGGTTGTAAACTGTTTGTACTTGGCGAATATGACTTTTGACAACTCGACAATGCACTCGGCAGTAACGGAAGCGATAAAAAAGGTTCAAAGCGGCACTCACCTGTCAATGGCATTAAAAACGACAGGTATATTTCCGCAAATGATATTATTTATGGTGTCAACAGGTGAACAATCAGGTCGTTTGGGCGATTTGATGGATCAGGCGGTCAAATTTATTGATGAAGAATTGGACAGAATTGTAGATGCTTTGACAAAGATGATTGAACCGATTATGTTGATTTTCATCGGTGCACTTGTGTGTTTCTTGGCATTGGCGTTGTATTTGCCTTTGTTCCAATCGTACCAATTGAATTAGGAGGGTTAAATGCAACCGAACGATATAGAAAACGATTTTTTAACAGGTATTTGGTCAGAAAAGATTTTGGTAGTGACCAAAGATTATGAAATTTCGGGAAAAGTATTTATGCCGAGAACGGGTCGGAAAAACAGATTATTGTCGGATATTTTGAACGGAGGCAAAAGATTTGTAGCGATAAAGGATTGTACGATTGTTCACAGAGAATTTCCGAACAGAAAAGTTGAGCATCATGATTTTCTCCAATTGAACTTAAATTCAATCATTTTATTAAGACCTGCAAAGGATTAAATAAAAAAATAAAATTGGTGCTTGATTTTGAAATATGTCTATGGTATCAATAGAGAGTAACCAATTCGGGAGGCTAGCTCAGGTGGTTAGAGCGCACGCCTGATAAGCGTGAGGTCGATGGTTCGAGTCCATTGCTTCCCACCATTTAAAAAAGACAGAGGCGAAAGCCTCTTTTTTAATGCAAAATTTTTGAAACATGAATTAAAGAGAAATTAATGAACGAGAACTGCAAGCCAAAGGCTTGTATTGGTTTGAGCGATTTGTGAGCAGAGTGCCGTTGGCGGCAAATAGCGAAAATATTTCATTCTTTGTCATTCTGATGGATTTATCTCGAAAAATCTGTTTTAATGCAATATAGATTCTTCGCTCCGCTCAGAATAACGGAAAACGTATAACTTCAATCGTTCACTGTCATTGCAAACGTAGTGAAGCAATCCGGTGTCTATTCATTTATTGGAAAATTTATACATTCATCGTCAGAGCCGTAGGCGAAGTATCTATTTCACGTATATTTATTATCAGCACCCCGTCATAAAAATTTTACAAAACCGAAGAGATATTATATAATTATCCAAGAAAGATAAGGTTTTGAAATGCCCGATTTAAGTTCATACACCCCGATTATAGTATTTTCGCTTTGGTTTTTGATAGTATACTTTATTTATTACAAAAATTCACGTCCGTCGGCGAAAATCCTTAGAAAATACGGTAAACCGCAGGCACATTTTGCGTCACAAACTTGTTGGCATTCAATTCCCGTAAACAAAAGCAAAACAGTATTTATGGATATGTATCCGGAATTTGTAGTTGTTACGACAGGGAAAAGAGAATTTGTATTTGACAGCAAATTCAATGACTATCAGTTTTTAGGCTCTTACCTCACATTTGTTTTTGAAATTGACGCCCCTGACTTTAAACTCCAAATGACTTTGTCACGGAAACAGAGAAAAATGTTGATGGATTTTTTGGGTGAATATTAATCTTGAAAAATATTTTTATAAAGAGAAGGATAGATTTATAAATATGTAAAGGTAAGTTATTTGGGAAAATGTTCGTATTATTGAGTCTTCTGTCGCTTCCATATCTAAAAAATGTAATAATGTAAAAAAACTCTTGGCAAAGTTAGATATCTAACTATAATATAATTATATGAAAGAAATGTTATCTTTAGTATCAAAAATTCATGAAAAAGGTAATCGTTTTATCATTGAAGAATTAAAAAATAACGGTGCAGAAGGACTTGTACCGAGCCACGGTGATATTCTTGTTTGTCTTTACAAAAACGGTAAAATGACAATGAAAGAGATTGCAAATAGCATTCATAGAACAAAACCAACGGTTACGGTCTTAGTTGATAAACTAGAAAAACTAGGATATTTAAAAAGAGAAAATTATGAAAATGGTAAAGCATTTTTGCATGATTTTCTAGAATTAACAAGTTGTGAAATTTCGGTTAGTGCAATGCCTGCCGGAGTAAAATTGCCATTCAATCACAAACACAAACAGAATGAAGAAGTGTAACGACTATTTAAAAATTTTATTAATATTTAAAATTAAAATCTAATTCCATTTGACGTTGATCTGGGACATTATATCTTTGATCCTTTAATATTTCACGAACTCGCACTTCAGGAAGCCCAAATTTTCTTGCAATGTTGCGGATTGATGCCGTTGTGCCATCAAACATTTCTTTGAGCACTCGGTTCCGAATTTTATTCCAAGGTTGAGACGGGACATTGATTGCAACTCCACGTTGGTACAGACACAATGAAATTGCTACATCTGCACCACATATACCATAAATTTCTTTTAAAGTTTCGTTAGGCATATCATCTTCTGTGATTTTATCTTTCTCAATTCGGAATCCATCACATTCAATATATTTGATATCTGACATATTTACCTCCTTGTGTCCTCATCAGTTACCGCCTTACGGTAAGACGGGCATTGTTGACCATTGTGAGTAGAAATAACACGGATTGGATAACCCCACATTTTAGCGGAAGCAAACGCTGCTTTCCATAAACAAATTTTGAGCGACAACACCAGTGCTTCGTTTAAAATTGATAAAATCGAAGATGATAAAGAATTAATAGAATTGATTAACAGTTATTACGAGAAATTGAAACCTCTAATAGAACCTACAGATAACTCTACAACAGAACACATGTCATTATTTTTTTATTTTAGAAGAATTAAAAAATTTTTTTCTACCAAATTTATGAGAAGTTTTCTGACCTGATTTT
>SAMEA104315428__coassemble_751_pt1 | contig 109952 bp, 112 predicted proteins | sample SAMEA104315428__metabat2_low_PE_039 | metagenome-assembled genome bin SAMEA104315428 (sample SAMEA104315428) | gut metagenome | biome: Monkey gut; feature: monkey-associated habitat; material: faeces | place: China | collected 2013
TAGCTCAACGGTAGAGCAACGGTTTTGTAAACCGTAGGTTGTAGGTTCGATTCCTATCACCGGCTAATTTATTAATTAGCACTTTAAAAGTTAATATGGGTAGATGGCCGAGTGGCTAAAGGCGACAGACTGTAAATCTGTTCACGAGAGTGTACGGTGGTTCGAATCCACCTCTGCCCAAACTCTTTCTTATAAGCCTTTGTGGCGCAGGGGTAGCGCACTCCCTTGGTAAGGGAGAGGCCACGGGTTCAAATCCCGTCAAAGGCTAATTTAAAAATCGCCTATAATGTAGATTTAGGAAATATACGGTAGAGATAATTACAGAAAAGGAGATTAATCTCATGGCACGTGAAAAATATGAACGTACGAAACCGCACGTTAACATCGGTACCGTAGGACACGTTGACCACGGTAAGACAACTTTGACAGCCGCTATTACAGCAGTATTGGCAGCTGCAGGTCAAGCACAAGCAAAGAAATTTGATGAAATCGATGCTGCACCTGAAGAAAAAGCAAGAGGTATCACCATTTCAACAGCACACGTTGAATATGAAACCGAAAAAAGACACTATGCACACGTTGACTGCCCGGGCCACGCAGACTATGTAAAAAACATGATTACAGGTGCTGCACAAATGGACGGCGGTATCCTCGTTATCGCAGCAACTGATGGTCCTATGCCTCAAACAAGAGAACACATCTTGTTGGCAAGACAAGTTGGTGTTCCCAGACTCGTAGTATTCTTGAACAAATGCGATATGGTTGATGATGAAGAATTGCTCGACCTCGTAGAAATGGAAGCAAGAGAATTGCTTACACAATACGAATTTGATGGCGACAACATTCCGTTCATCAGAGGTTCAGCATTGAAAGCATTAGAAGCAGTTCAAGCAAACCCCTCAATCAAAAGAGGCGAAGACAAATGGGTTGATAAAATTTGGGAATTGATGGATGCTATCGATGAATACATCCCGACTCCTGAACGTGACATCGATCAACCGTTCCTTATGCCGATTGAAGACATCTTCTCAATCACAGGTCGTGGTACAGTTGCTACAGGCCGTGTTGAAAGAGGACGTGTTAAAGTTGGTCAAGAAGTTGAATTAGTTGGTCTTGGCGAAACTAAGAAAACAACCGTAACCGGTGTTGAAATGTTCAGAAAACAACTCGATGAAGGTCAAGCAGGCGATAACATCGGTGCTTTGCTCAGAGGTGTTGATAAAACTGAAGTTCAAAGAGGTCAAGTATTGGCAGCTCCCGGTTCAATCCACCCGCACACTAAATTCACTGCAAACGTTTACGTTTTGACAAAAGATGAAGGTGGACGTCACACTCCGTTCTTCCCCGGATACAGACCGCAATTCTATATCAGAACAACTGACGTTACAGGTTCAATTCAATTCGACGGCGAAATGGTAATGCCTGGTGACAACGTTGTAATGAACGTAGAACTTATCGCTCCTGTTGCAATCGAAGAAGGTATGAGATTCGCAATCAGAGAAGGCGGACGTACAGTTGGTGCCGGTGTTGTTGACAAAATCAACGCATAGTTTTAAACCAATAAACGAAAAAGTCGGTTCGAGAGAATCGGCTTTTTTTATGTAAATTTTACCGTTTGAAAAATTAACAATATTTAATAAATTTGTATTTATTCAACAAATACATTATCATTATATTGTGTAGTGTCAGCGGTTTTTTGCTGACTTTAGGCATTTTGGATATAGTTATGTATAAATCAAAGAAAATTGTTATAGTTGATGATGAGAAAATGGTTACTTCGACGTTAAAGACGTTATTGTCGCTCGAAGGTTTCACTGACACTCATTTTTTTAATGTGCCGAAAGAGGCGGTTGAGTTTTTAAAGGACAACAAGCCAGATTTGATTATTTCGGATTTTGTTATGCCAGAGATGAACGGTTTGGAGTTTTTGAAGGCTGCAAAGGCACTTTATCCCGATACTTGTATGATTTTGATGACGGGATATGCTGATAAGGAAAATGCGGTTCGTGCCATTAATGAAGTCGGTTTATACAAATATATTGAAAAGCCTTGGGACAACGACGATTTGATTATCAATATCAGAAATGGTATTGAAAGAAGCAATTTAGTTCAGTCTTTAAAGGAAAAAATTTCTGAATTAAACAGTGCAAATGAAGAACTTGAACGTTATTCTTTGCATTTGGAAGATATGGTTAAAGCACGTACGGCGGAACTTTCCGAGGCTAATGCTAAATTAAATGCCGTAATTTCAAATTGTGCCGACGGAATTATTTTGATTTCAAAGGACAGAAAAATTGATTCTTTGAACAGCACTATGGAAACTATGTTCGGGCTTTCTGAATCAATGGTCAAGGCGATGTCTTTGGACGAACTTTTTGAAACAGAGGGCAAGCCTTTTTCAAAAATTTTCGATAATTTTGACAATAGCGGTATGGTTCAGGATATTATTGTCAAAAACGCCGTCAACAGTACGGATATTGTAACTGATATCAGTTATGCACTTATTCCGCAAGGTGATTATTACGTTTGTGTTGTGCGTGACGTTTCTGCTCAAAAAGAGGCCCAACGTTTGAGAGAGGACTTCATAGCGACTTTGACTCATGACTTGAGAACGCCTTTGCTTGCGGCAATTCAAACTCTTAAATTCTTTACAGAGGGTAAACTTGGTGAGTTGACGGAGAAACAAAATCTTTTGCTCACGACAATGACTCAAAGCAACAAAGATATGCTCGGTTTGGTTAACGCACTTTTAGAGGTTTACAAATACGAATCAGGCACAATCCCGCTTTCTAAAACGGATTTTTACCCGAATGATTTGGTAAATCAATGCTGCGATGAGATTGAATCGCTTGCAAAATCCAAAAATATTGAAATTATCAGAGAATTAGATGATACTTCTAATGTGGATATTTTTGCCGACAGGAATGAAATCAGACGTGTTATGATGAATTTGCTCGGAAATGCGGTAAATTATACCAATGAAAACGGCATAATCTCAGTAAAATCAACGCTTAACGGGGCAGATTATATGTTCTCCGTAAAAGATAACGGTATCGGCATTGCCCATGATGACGTGACAAAGATGTTTAAAAGATTTTCTCAGGGTACAAAAAATCGTCGTTCTGTCAGTACGGGACTCGGTTTATATCTTTCAAAACAAATCATTGAGGCTCATGGTGGCAAAATTTGGCTCGAAAGTATCCAAAATAAGGGAAGTGAATTTTTCTTCCTATTGTTAGATTCTGCAAAAGTAAAGAATAAGGTATAGTATGATTAAAGTTCTTTTGGTTGAAGATCACACAATGACAAGGCTCGGGTTGCAAATGGTTTTGGAGCAATGCGAGGATATAAAGGTTGTCGGCTCTGCTGAGGACGGCAAAAAAGGTGTTGAACTTGCAAAAGAACTTTCTCCCGATGTAATTTTGATGGACATCGGACTTCCTGTTATGGACGGGATTGAGGCAACAAGAACGATTAAAGAAAACGGTTCTGCGGCAAAAATTTTGATTTATACCTCTCGAGATTGCGGAGATGATGTATTTGCGGCACTTGCGGCGGGGGCTGACGGTTATATTATGAAAGGTGCCGACGAGGTACAACTTAAAACCGCTATAACCTCTGTATCAGAGGGCGTTGCGTGGCTTGACCCTGCTATTGCAAAATTGGTTCTTTCAAATATTCAAAAACAAAAATCCGAAGATGTCCGCCCGAATACTCCAAATCCCTTGAAATATAAGGAATATGGACTTACAAAGCGTGAATATGAAGTTCTTTGCCTCATTGCAGAGGGTATGGATAATGATGAAATTGCCGAAAAACTCGTAATTACTATTTCAACGGCAAGAGCCCACGTTCACAATATTTTGGGCAAATTATACGTTGCCGACAAGCACAAGGCAACGGCCAAAGCATACCGAGAAGGTCTTGTTTAATGAAAAAAATAAAAGTCTTTTTTATTCTTTTTATCGCACTGTGTGTGGCTTTTCCGTCGTACAGTTTTGCCTCTGATGAGCAGTCGGAAAATTCTTCCGTGCAGAAAACAGAAAAGAAAAAGAAGAAAGAAAGACCTCACACTCAATTTGACAATACCGAACAAGGTGAGCCTGATGAGGATTTGCCCGATATTTTGCAGCCGATGCCCGAAACAAAAGAGGTTAAAAAATTAAGAAAAAAAGTTGCAAATCAAGAAAAACGCAGAAAGTTCAGACACTCAATTTTTAAGTCAAAAGAAGATTTGTATATTCCGACAAAAGGTGTTAAGAAATACCATTTTGCCTTGGTGGAACGTGATAACAAGGCTCCTAAGACTTGGGCAGAATACATTGCAATGTCAAAAGAAGTAAAGCGTGAGGAAAAAAACGTCCCCGCTCATTCTTACAAGAAAGACGAAAAGTTGAATAATGTTCCTGACCGTGGGGTTCGGGTTGTTAAGTACAATTCTCCTCCGGGGGTGAAAAATTTAGACTTGCGGCTTCTTCTGACAAGGCGGGAACTTGTTACTCCGGCGATTTTGTCGCCCGATAAATCCCGTTTGATTTATTCTGTGATTTATTCGTTTCCGACGGCTGAGCAAGTTGCATCGGAAATGTTTTATATCAAAATTCCCAAAGGTACCTCTATCGAAAGTGCTTTGACGGATTTTCACACGATAGAAGCCGAACGTAAGCCTGTATTGGCGGTCGGAACAAAAGAACTTTTCCAATATGAAAGACGGACTCTTTCGTTGATTGATTGGTCAGAGGACGGACAGAAAATTGCGGTTGCAGAAAAAGTCGGTGCTCAGACAAAAGGTCCTTGGGAAACGCACATTTGGACTTATGATTTTGAAAATGAGAAGGCGTATGAACTCACGGCTTTGCGTGAGGCTATCCGCTATCATTGGAAAAACGAACATAATCTCGATTTGATTGACTATATGTGGGATTTGTACCCGATTGGCTGGGACAAATACAATAAAGACAGAATTATCGTTTATGCGTATGCTTATGGCGAAAATCACGTGGGGGCAAAGTTTTTGGGTGCTTGGAGCATAGATTACAAAAACCAACGCTCGGAATTAATGTCAGAAACTGCCGTCGGATTTGAAGTTTCGACAAACGGATATTGCCTGCAATCCACTATTGGCAGAGGTTTTTAAATATCTCAACACTTTCGACAAGTTCTTTTTTGTCAAAAATCTCGAAAACAATATAGGGATTAAGATTTTCGGATTTGAGAGTGTCAACAATGCCTAAGAAATTTACAGTGCCGTATTTTATGCCGTTGTGGTCGTCATTTGTTTTGAAATTGTTGTGTAAATGCATGTGCTGCAAGCGGTCGCCGTACGTTTTAATCCAATCTTGAGGAGAAATTGTCGAACAAAGATTTGCGTGTCCTGTGTCCAAACATACCTTTAAAAACGGCGAATTGACTTCGTCAACAATGGTTTTGATATGTTCATAATCAAAATCTAAAACGTTCTCAAGCACGGCAACCACGCCGTTGTCCTCAAATTGCTTGATATATTCTTTCCAAAATTTTATAGAAGTTTGACAATTTTTTTCGATAGATACACGGTGGTGCATTCCTTTGTGTCCCGAGTGAAAATTGACGTGCTTCGCACCGACAGCCATTGCCGCTTCAAAAGATTGTTGATATCTTTTGGTTACAACTTCTTTTAACGCTTTGTCGCTCACCCCCGGATTGAGTCCCGAAAACAATGCGTGCAAGGTCACAATGCCGTCAAAATCAGAGATTCCGTCTTTCATCTCTGTGATAATCGAGTTGAAATCGTCGTCAATTTTTTCTAAATGAGGAAATCTGCTTATCTCAAGTCCCGTGCCGAGTTCGGTTGCTGTTTTTGCCGCTTCGACAATGGATTTCTCGACAGATGATGTTATCAGTAATTTCATAATATGCTCTCGTCCTCATTTTTATACAAATTTTTTCTGAATTTTTCCGCAACCGTTTGGATAATGTTTTCAACCTTTTCGCTCGTAAATTCTTCTTGAGAAAAAGATAATTCTTCTTTATTCACTTTGAATTTGAAAGTTTCTGAAATTTCAACCCCGATTTGCCTGTCGTTGTTGTATTTCAGTACAATTTCAGATTTGTTGTTTTCTTTTTTTATAATAAATCTGCATTCGTTACTGTTGAAAACCTGCAAAATATCGGTATTAAAGAGTTTTGGTTCATAAATCGCTTGCATTTTGAAAAATGCGGGAGAGATGAGTTTTTCCATTCGTTTTGCAAAATCCCGTTGAAGATATTTCATATTTGCAAGTCCGTTTTTCTGTCTGTCATTCAGTCTGTCAACATTTTCAGGCTTGCTTGGAAGGTTTTTCGGTGCGGTTTCAACAATGTTGATAGCGTTGACGCTTGTTAAAGATTGAATGAGTTTTTTATTCAAACTTTTTTCTGCAACTTTGAAGTTTTCAATTCCAGAAATGCTCATCGCAGCAGCAGAAACAGACGTTTCAAACGGCAAAACATTGTTCAATCTTTGGAAAAATTTTTTTGCTCCTTTTTCATCTGTTTTGTATAAAAGCAGATAAAATTTTTCATCGGGTGCATGTCCGCAAACGTCAGTTTTTCTGAGCGTTTTAACCAATGCTTCCTCGATAGTTTTATTCGCATTTGGAGATTTGCAGCGAATGTCAGCCGACAAAATCATAAAAATCGTATTATCATATCGTGTCAGGCATTTTTTGTATTCACGCTCGAAAATCATTTGCGTATATGTCTTTTCAAAATAGCCGTTTTTGTCCGTAACTTCGATTAATGTGAGCAAAGAAGATTTTTTATGCGACATATCGGCAAGCAATTTTTTCTTTAAACACCACATTATTCGCATATTTAAGACGGTTTCGTCCGCATTTTCCTCAATAAAATCGTCAATGCCAAAATCAAATGCACGGCACAAAAAATCACTTCCTCTATTATCCGATACCAAAAGAATTGACGCTCTTTTTAGGTTAGAAAAATTTTTGACCGTTTTTATGAAATTTAATTGTTCAATTTCATCGGTATGAATTAAAACCAAATCAGCAGGGTGGTTATTGGCTTTTTGCCCTGCCTTTTTATAATCCATAACTCCGACGGAATCGCTCGAGCGGAGCAACAAAATTTTCGACGCCAAATTCGCCGCAAAATTCTTGTTATCAGATATAATTATGACATTATTTTCTTTCAAAATTTATCTCCGCTACATAATTTTTAAAAGATATATTGTTACTAACGAATAATAGATTGCAATACCCAAAACGTCGATGACAGTTGCAATTACAGGTCCTGACGCAATCGCAGGATCGACTTTCATCTTTTTAAGAATAAACGGCGTAATTGCCCCTAACAATGTTGCTACGGTCATATTTATCATCATTGAAATACCGACAACGATACCTAAATCGATGTTGTGTTTCCATTGCCAAGTGTATGCTGCAACCAAAACTCCGAACATAGCCCCGATTAAGATACCAACTCGAACTTCTCTGAAAATTTGGTGGATTGCAGAACTCATATTGAGTTGTCCCGTTGACAACCCACGGACGATAATCGTAATTGACTGAGTACCGATGTTTCCGCCCAAACCTGCCAACAACGGCATAAATATTGCAATTATCGGAAGTGCATTCAAAGTCGCTTCAAATCTGTTCACAACGCTCGAGGCGATAAATTCCCCAATCAATGTGATGAATAACCACGGAAATCTTGCACGAACAGCCTTAACCGTCGAGCCGAAAACAATTTCGTCCTCGTCAATCAAATCTGTCGCAATACCTGATGTCTGCAAGATTTCGTCCGTCGTTTCTTCTTCAACAATATCTTGGGCGTCGTCCCACGTAATCATACCTTTGAGCCGGTTGTATAAATCAACAACAGGCAGTGCCGAATATTGATACTTCATAAAAATGTCCGCAACCGCATCTTGAGGATCATCGACGTGAAGTTTGACGATATCCTTCGTCATAATCTCATCAACCTTTGCCTTGTAAGGTTTAGTGAGCAAAGTTCTTAAACTTAATACCCCCAAAAGGTGTTTTTGATTATCCGTTACATATATGTAATAAAGTTCAAATTCATCTTGTTCCGCTTTTGATTTGATGAAAAGCAAAACATCTTCGACACGCATATCTTTATTTACGGTCAAAACGTGCGGTGTCATGATACCGCCGGCTGAATCCTCTTTATATGCGAGAAGTTCTCGGATTTCGGTCGAGAAATTTTCCGGTAATTTTTCGAGATATGATTCTGTTTCGTCATCTTCCATTTCGGCAAAAACGTCGGCGACTTCATCGTGAGGCATTTTTACGATAAGTCTTGCGGCGTGTTCTTCACCGATATTAGAAAGAATTTCAACCTGAATTTGCGGCGGTAAAAATTCCAAAATCTCTGCCGCTTTATCTTCCTCAATGGCTTTGAATGCTCTAATTCTCTCATCGGGCTTTAATTCTTGTAAAATTTCAGCCAAATCGGCACAGTGATAACTGTCAAGAATCTCTCTGAGAGCCTTGTCATCATCTTCGTTATCAAAGGTTTCCCTTATTCTGTCCGTTATATTTTCAAGATTAAGCATAATCTATACCATTCCTCAAAGATTATAGCCTGAATTTTTTTATTTGTATAGGTTGAAATTACTTATTGCAACAATGATTTGCGATTGCGTCTAATGCCATTATGTAACCGAATTTGCCAAATCCAGTAATTTGACCTACGCAAACTGGTGCCGTAAATGAGTGGTGTCTGAATTCCTCTCGTGTGTGAATGTTTGAAAGATGAATTTCAACGGCAGGCAACTCTACCGCCAAAATAGCATCTCGCAACGCTACGCTCGTATGAGTATATGCTGCGGGATTTATGATAATTCCGTCGTAAATACCTTTCGCTTTTTGAATTGCTGTGACAATTTCGCCCTCAATGTTTGATTGGTAAAAATCAACCTCGACACCTTGTTTCTTTGCGTGTGCTTCAATTTCTTTTTCAATGTCTGCAAGCGTTGTTGTGCCGTACTTTTCGGGTTCTCTCGTTCCCAACATATTCAAATTCGGTCCGTTTATAACTAAAAATTTCATTATTTGCTCCGTTTGGAATATTTGTTTTCAATTAATCGTCTGGTTTCTTCTCTGACCATTTTATCAATTTCAAAAATTTCATCAATGTCAGGATTTGCAACCGATTTGTGGTGTTGAACCATATCAGCTACAATGTCTGAAATTTCACCTAACGAAATTTTGCCGTCTAAAAATGCATAAACGGCTTCTTCATCTGCCGCATTCAAACAAACTGTATATGAACCGCCCTTTTTGCCGCATTCGATTGCAAGTTTCAAAAGCGGAAATTTATTGAAATCAGGTTCTTCAAATGTCATCGTGCCGACTTTTGCAAAGTCAAACGAATCTGTCTTGATACCCTCAATTCTGTCAGGATAACAAATTGCATATTGAATCGGAATGTGCATGCTCGGCAAGCCTAATTGTGCAATAACGCTGCCGTCTTTGTATTCAACTGCACTGTGGACAACGCTTTGCGGGTGAATAACCGTTTTAATGTTATCATAGTCAACATTAAATAAATGGTGTGCCTCAATGACCTCAAGCCCTTTATTCATAAGCGTTGCGGAGTCAATTGTGATTTTCTTTCCCATGTTCCATCTCGGATGAGCAAGTGCTTGCTCTTGAGTTGCTTTCTTCATTTCTGAAACATGTTTGTGCAAAAACGGTCCGCCTGATGCAGTGATGATAAGTCTTTTCAGTCCTGCTTTGTTCGTCAGACATTGATGAATTGCACTGTGTTCACTGTCAACGGGCAAAATATTTACCCCGTTCATAGCAGCCTCTCTCATAACTATATCGCCCGCCATAACAAGGGTTTCCTTATTCGCAAGTGCTATGTCAATGTGATTTTTAATAGCGGTCAATGTCGGTTTTAGTCCGATTTTCCCCGAAACTGCCACTAAAATTATATCATTGGATTTGTCCGAACAAAGGTCAACTAAACCTTCATCTCCGTAAACAACTTCCAAATCTTTATACTTTGTCGTTAAAATACAGGCACATTCCTGTGAACCCACGCAAACTCTTTTGGGGTGGAATTTTTCGATTTGCTCTGACAACAACGGAATGTTATGTCCCGCTGAAAGTGCCACTATTTCAAATTTTCCCTCAAGTTTTTCCAAAACTTGCAGGGCTTGCGTTCCGATTGAACCTGTTGATCCTAATATTGTTATCTTTTTTACCATAATAATTATTATAGTACCAAAAAGAAAATTTTATCAAAGAATTTTATGTTAATAAAAACAATTATGTTAACTTTTGTTTCAAAATTGTAACGAATACACTTAATGTTGGCAAAAAATTTTTATGACAAGTTTTGTCATGCTCGGTAAGTGAGAATCACATTTAGTGAGAATTTTAAAATAAGGTAAGAAAAATAATGCAAATTCAAAGTATTTCTGCGGTTACAAATCCTTTTACAGTAGCAAGAAAGGTTCAAGACCAACAACCGCAACCCCAACAACAACCTAAACAACAAAAACAGGCAGAAGACCAATTCGTTGCAACAGGTGACGGAAGATGGATATCAAAATCTTTAGATGAAAAAGGAAACGTGATGATTAACGTTACCAAAGTTAATTGGAGTCCTGCCGGAGTGTTAGATTCTGTTGATACTTTGTCAATCAACGAAAAAATGCCCATTGTCGGCAAAAGAACAATCGTTGATTATGAACACAACGGTGTTTCAAAAGGACTTGTTACAAATCCTTTGTCACCGAGAGATTCTGTTAATCAAACATTGGTAACTGAAAGAAAAGATCCTATTACAGGAAAAACAGTTGCCAAGCAAACATACACAATGTCAGAAGTTCCCGGTATTTATAATGTTACCGAAGTTGATGCATTAGGAAGAACAAAAGTTGTTTCTATGGCAAAGAAAACTCCCGACGGAGGCATTTACATCAGCAAGAACATGACAAGTTTAGATGGTACAACAACTACATATCGTTACACAAAAACAGGTGACGGTAAGCACATAAGAATGTATAACCAAATTGCCGATAAGAATGGCAAAGTTCTCTCAACTGTTGATAGAACTTATGATAAAGAAAATGAAAATCTTGCTCATTCTTCAATCAATGGCAGACACTACACAATAGAACAAAAGGGAAAAGATACAATTGTTACCGACGAGTTTAACAATGAAAAAACAGTTTTGAATGAAAAAACTTTCAAAGTTCCTTTCTACAAAAAACCGTTAGTCGGACTTTTGGGTGCAGTTCAAGGATTTAATCCTCCGAAGACTAAAGAACCCGTCATCTCTGACTTGTTGCACACTCTCCCCGGTGACACTCTTATCGATATGAGCAAAGATGTCAGATATATTATTCCGTTGAAAGACGATTTAGATTCTGCATTTTTGGGCTATTTCGGTCATTTGAATTGCAAAACTGACGAATTCGTTGTTTCTCACGAATTGGGTCACGCAAAAGATGCATATTTGAAACCCGAATACAAAGCAATGGACGAAAAAATTAAAGAGGCAAAAGAAAAAGGTGAACCTGAACCCGAATTTTTGCAAAATCCGATTGCTGACAATCCTGAATTTCAAAAGGCATATTTTGACGAAAAAGCAATGTTCTTAAAGGCTTTCCCGAGTTTTCAAGAAGAATACATCGACTATTTCATCTTTGAAACAGACGGACAATCAGACAGAGGAAGAAAAGAAACTGTTGCCGAAACAAATGCTATGAACAGCCAAAAACCGATGCCTGTTGAAATTTTGGCAATGAGAACTCAAGTTCTTCAACAATATTTCCCGAGAACAATCGCAATTGCAACAAAACTTTCAACACCGATTGCAATCGCTGAAAAAAATGTTTCTTTCTCATAAGAAATACTTGAATTTAAAAAACAGACCTCAAACGTGGTCTGTTTTTTTTTTGTGTGAAATTTTTATTTACCATTTATAAATGTTTTGGTTAATGGAATTATTGTCGCTTGTTGTTCCGTAGTGAGCGGTATAAACATCTTGAAGTACGGGAATAAATCTCGAAACTTGCGGTTTGATTATGTTGCAGGAGCAATCAATGATTGCGGTTGGTTCGACTCCGGGGTGTGCCGCATTCCAAGAATCTTCGTCATCGTAGCAATCATCATCTGACGCACCGCAGAATTTTCCGCATTTTGTAACGGAATAACTTGTCATTTCTTCTTTTATTGTTGTGCCAGATTCTGTTGATTCCGTTGCATTGGTTTGAATTTTTAATGTCCAATCTTTAGTGATTGAAGTGTAGCCGTTGCAATAACTCGGGTCATACCAAGCGACTTCGTCGGCGTAAACTTTACAGTAACTGTCTTTGAATGATAAGTTTCTCGGAATGCCGTTTCCTGCAACGTTATCGGGATTTTTGACAATAACAGAGGGGAACATCCAAGCGACTGATGATTTTTCAAGTCTTCTTAAAATACCTGATTCTTCAAGAACAACTTTGCTCGGAACTAAATTTTTTCCTTTAATTACGGTTTGGAAATACGGAATGTACTCGGAATTTTCGTTTGCATCTGTTCTTGTATTTGTGGCTGCAATGCCGTAGGGAAGGACTGTTCCGTTGTCAAAAATTGCAAAAGCGATAATATCATCATCTGTTTTGTTTGGTTTTCCTTCGCCATTCATATCAACCGCAATCATTCGATATCCGGGGCGAACTTCGCCTGCTGCCGTTGTTCCGCCTGCTACGTGTTTTGAGAGATAAACAGAATATTTGTTTATTAATCTGAAGTTCGGTATTGATGATGCCGAAATCCCGTTATAAATGCTTGAAGTGGTTGCACTGTAAAGGTTTGCGTCTTCACATTTGATTGTGCTTGCTGAGTTTAGAGAGTTGGCAAAAAATTTGCAAAATCCCTCGTCGGTTGAGAGGTCATATTTGACTGTTTCTTCTGTTTTTGTGTTGCCGTCGGCGTCCGTTGTTTCGTTTTGTTCGGAAATTTTGGAGTGCAAATTCCCCTCATCAGTTTGTGCCGCCAAACTTCCTGCCGTAATTTGCAATTCTCTTAACAAATAATAGCAGTTAAGCCCAAATTTCGCTTTCTGCGTGCTTACAACCGTTATCGAAAGGGCTGCAAGAACCCCGACGATAACGAGCATAATAAGAACTTCCGCTAACGTAAAACCTTTATGTTTCTTCATTTTAACCTTCTTAAAAAATTAAGACATTCTTCGTAATTTTTGACCGATATAACTTTATCGGAAATGCCGAGATTTTCGGCTGTGACGTTTAGAACTGTCGAATTTTCTTCAACAGACAGAACTATAATACCCTTTTCGATTGCATTTGTAACAATCGAAGAGCCTAAGGAATTTTTTGGCATAATCAATGTTTTAACATTATTTACCGTAATGTATTTTTCATCAAGCCCTTTTTTTATCAACGGTGCGTTTTGCAAGCCCAAGAGCAGGCATGGCAAAAATGTCGGAGTGATGTATTCTGCGGCTGCCTTGGGGTGAACAAGGTCGGGCTTTATCGCATAATCCTCAAATGCAGGTGCGTGAACAGTCGGGACACCGAGTTCCTTTGTCAGGCAATGAGAGATAATCGCTTCTGCTCCGCCTACCACGTCAACGCACTCTCCGTCTGCATATCCGTCTTCTTCGGGTTCGTCAAATTTGCAAACCACGGCAAGAACATTCGCCCCTCGTGTAAGTAATTTTTTCCCCGCTTCTATAAGCGTTTTTGTGTTTTTTACACCGCCTGTTGACATTCCGCTTTCCGTCGTGAAAAAATCAACGCCAACTTCTTTGTCCGAAATTTCCCAGCCGATAACATTTATTCCGTAAACCGTTTTGACGGCGTTAATCGTGTTAATGTGTATGTTTAGTACGTCTTGAGATATTGCTTTGTCGAAAATTACACCGATTTTGTTATCTTTTGACGGAATTAAAGAAATATTCCCTTTTAAAAATTCTGTTATTGTGTAACCTTCCGTGTAGAGCATATTCTCAGTAATTGCTGAGAAACAGGCAGCATTGACGACGTTAGGATTAACGATGAGTGGAAATTCTTTGGAGATTTTTCTCGCAAATGCACCCGCATCGCCTGCAAAACCGCCGATGTTGGCACCGATTCCCGTCGGAACTATGAAAATTGAATAATTTTTATTTTTACTCATAATTTAGGCTAAAATTTCTTCATTTATTTGCATTGCGGCACATCTCATACCTTTTGACAAAATATCCATTTGGAATTTTTCAACATCTGCTTTAATTGTGTCAAAAGTGTTGTAGTGCATAGGAATAACGGTTTCCGCACGCAACATTTCCGCTGCGATTACGGCATCTTTGGCGTCCATTGTAAAATGACCGCCGATAGGGAGCATTGTAATTTCGGGACTGTAAATGTCGCCGATTAACTCAAATTCTTTTGTTAAACCCGTATCGCCTGCGTGATAAATTTTTTTACCGTCATTTAATTCAAGGAGAATTGATGCTGCAATTCCGCCATATTGACCGTTCGGGAGCGTATTTGTGTGATATGCGGGCAAAAATCTTACCGAACCGAATTCCGTTTTTATGGCACCGCTCATTCCGACTCCGATTGCTTTTAAGCCCAATTTTTCGCAGAAAAGTCCCGTTTCAAAAATAGCAATAACCGTTGCATCTTTTGCTTTTGCAATGGGTATGGTATCTCCGAAATGGTCGCCGTGACCGTGTGTTATCAAAATGTGTGTCACGGTTTCATTTTCAATATCAAATTTTACATTCGGATTGTGCATAAACCAAGGATCAATTAAAATCCCGCAGTTGCCTGTTTTGATATAAAATGCACTGTGACCTAAATATTTAATAGTTGTTTCTGTCATAACGTTCCCCTTTTTTCTTAATTATATTATAAAAATCATTTTTTCGGTTGTTGACGATTAAAGGTTTTATCATTAAATTATTCTTATAAAACAGATTATTGACGAAAGGATACAAGATGTCACAAGGCTTTTCACAAGGTTATAAGAAAAAAATATCGGTTTTGGTTTTTTTAAAGGGAACATTGGCACCGTTGGTTTTGTACTTTGATAATCCGCAACAGGAATATGCTGAATTGTCGGAAATCTTACGTACGCAAGGTTCTATTGCAAAATTAATCGAAAAAGATACAAACGGTCCTATTAAGAAAGTTTCTTTCCTCTCAAATCAAATTGCTGCCGTGGCTATTCAAGAAGAGCCGGTAATGCAGTAAACATAGCCTTTTTTGCACGCATTGATTCAAGTGTATGTTCATATCCGTAACGCCCTAATTGAGCACAGATATAATCGTACATTTGTTCCAATTGCGGAATGTGGAACGGGTCAATGTTATATAAATAAGATTTGATTAAAACTCCCAATGTCATTGACGACATTATCGAGCCTATTTCATAGGGATTAATCTCGGGCAATGTCAATGTGATATTTGGTCTTTGTTTGTCAACAAGCACCATTTTGAGTGCTTCCATTTCTGCATTTGTAAGTTCCGATAACGTTTTTCCTCCGAGATAGCCGATACTTGTGTATTGGAAATATTCGGGAATTGCGTTGTCAGAGTTGAATTTTTCGACATTAATAATTGTAATTTGTTTATCATTCGGACCTTCTGCCATCATTTGCAAAAGTGAACGTTGGTCGCCACTTCCCTGTGAATTGTAGCAAATTTGACCGTGAGGTGCATATTGATTGTCATTCGTCATATCTCGTGTCAAAGTTTCTTCCACAAGATATGAAAACCATTTCGGCAAAAGTAATAATCGTTCCGCATAAGGAATAATTACCGTGATGTATTTATTTCTTTGCGTTCTCAAATAATGGTGCAGCAGTGCAACTTGTGCCGTGTTATTTTCGACAAGTCTATTGTTCAAAGTATTTTCGATGGTATCGTGAATACCGCTTATAAATTCTTCAATCGAAAGTCCCGTAAGAGCCATCGGAACAAGAGAAACTTGTGAATAAAAATTAAAACCTAATTTTTCTTGTACAACAAAACATTTGTATGCTTCCTGATATGCGATTTGTTCAAGAACAGAGCCATGTACGGTTATAATCAGCATGTGCATTCTGTAATTTTCACCGATTTCGTATTCAAGACGTCTTTTTGCAATCATAAAAAGCGACATTACGGAAGGGTTTGCACAATCCTTTGATGCAATTATGAAAAGACATTTTTTCATATCCTTAATTTTAGGAAATTCATTAATTGTATCGGGATCTATGTATTTTAAAAAATGTATTCTCGGGAAATTATCTCTTTGGTCTTTTTCTCTCGTGTTCCAAAACGGTTTTAATAATGATTTAAGTGCTGATTCTACGCCAAAAACGGTCGTTCCGTTTCCGACAATCAGGATATCTTCAAACTTACCCCTTACCATATCGGCGTATTCCAAAACTTCTTTGACGATATTTTCATCATCTCCAAAGTTTAGCCAATGATAATTTGGGTAGGCATTATCTCTCTTTGTTTTGATTTCTTTCAAAATATTTGTAATTTTTTGCGAATAATTTGAAAACGTAAAGTCCAAATCAATGCCGTGTTCTGTGCCGATGACCTCTTGACGTACGTTCGTATAATCCAATTTATACATTAATTCTGTTCCGAAGTTATTAGTAGTATTTTTCCAAATTTATTTTATCAAAATATAAAATTTATGACACTCTGTAATCCTTGAATATTGCATATTTTTTACAATTGTTTATTTTTTTTTATGCTTTATGCTAATATCAAATTATGAAAGAAAATGATTTTTTAAAAGTTATTAAAGAAACTTTGACGAATAATAGTTATATAGGCAATGACTGTGCCGATTTGCGGGAAGTCGGAATGTTTATTACGCAAGATACACTTGTAGAGGATGTTCATTTTACATTGAATACGACGACTCCTTTTCAATTGGGTCAAAAAGCAGTTGCGGTAAATATCAGCGACCTTGCGACAACGCTTTGTAATCCTGCTTACATTTCAATCGGATTGTCTGTGCCTGACAGCATAACGACTGATTTTGTAAGAGAATTTTACAGAGGGGTTGATGTTGCATGCCAAAGATACCATGCGGTTGTGACAGGCGGAGATATTACATCAGCAGATAAAGTGTTCATATCCGTTGCGGCAGTAGGCAGACGCCGCCATGACGTTAACGTTTCGAGAAGTTATGCTCACGTTGGTGATTTTATTATTTCAACGGGAAATTACGGTACGAGTGCAGCGGGACTTGCCGCTTTGACCAATGGTTGGAGCGTTTCAGATGAAATTTTGAATGCTCATTTGACTCCTGTTGCAAGACTTGAAGAGGCTCATGAGGCGGGCAAATATCTTGAAAATGACTTTGCTGCGATGGATACCTCGGACGGTTTGGCAGATGCGTTATACAAAGTTGCGAAAGATTCAAATGTTTCTGTTGAAGTTAATTTTGATGACATTCCCGTTTTGCCCGAAGTTAAACAACTTGCGGCAGAAAAGGGTGTTGACCTTAAAGATTGGGTTCTTTGGGGAGGAGAAGATTTTGAACTTTTGCTTTTCGTTCCGTATTTTATGTTCGCAACTTTGAGTTCAAAAGGTTTTAAATATGTCGGTACGGTTGTCGAAAATAAGGACGGCGTGTCGAAAGTTACCGTTAATGATAAGGACGGTTCGTTTATAATTGACGAAAAACTTTTTAATGAAAAAACATACAATCATTTTGGGGGATAAATGCCTTTAATTAAAGCGATAGTGACAGCCGGAGGTACATCAAGAAGATTCGGGGCAGGTAATAAATTGCTTGAGGATTTGAATGGAAAGCCCGTTATCAAATATTCCGTTGATTTGTTTACGGAGATGGGTTTTGAGGTGATTATTCCCTCTCATAACAGTTTTATTCCGGAAATACAGGAACTTTTTAAGGATTATTCCAACGTCAAAGTTATTCAGGGCGGATTAACAAGACAACAGTCAGTTTATCGTGGTTTAAAGACGGCGGAATGGTGCGATTTCGTGATTATTCACGACGGTGCAAGACCGCTTATTAAAAAAGAAACGGTTGAAAAATGTCTTGAGAAGGCTTATGAAACAAAGGCTGCAATTGTTGCCGTACATACGACCGATACGATTAAAACGGTTGATATGCACAAAAAAATTACGGGTACTCCGTTGAGAACAAATTTGATTAATGTTCAAACTCCTCAAATTTTTGATTATCGTTTAATTTTAGATGCTCACGAAAGTCATCTTGAGTGCAGTATGACTGATGATTCTTGTCTTGTTGAGGCGTATGGAACTGATGTTTATTACGTTGAGGGTGAGTATTCAAATATTAAGATTACTAACCAAATTGATATGGATTACGCAAAATTATTGCTTGAAACAATTTAATATAATTGTTAAACTAAAATGTAGATAATAATTTGAGGATAAATAATGAAACCTGTAAATAAGTTATTATGTGGTTTGGCTTTGGGTGCAATGTTGATGAACGGTTCTTCTGTTTATGCGAAAAATTGTTTTGATTTTCCGAGCGACAAGTTTCAATCAATTTTTTATGTGAATGATATTCATGGTCAATTGCCGACAATGTTAAAAATTACAAATGCTTCAACTCAGTTTGATGCTTGCGTGGCTGATGATGAGGATATTGATTCGTTTAAATTTTCATCGGGCGATATTTACATTGGCAGCGATGATATGGCAAATACCGCATCTACAATGTTTTTGAATGTTAATGAAATTCAGGCGGAAGTTTTGGGCAACCATGAATTTGATATGGGTGCGACTAAACTTGCAAAATTTCTCCCGATGATAAAAGCGGTCAAAGTCGGTGCAAATGCTACTTATCCCGATAAAAATCCGATAAAAGGTCAGGTTTTAAAATCTGTCGTTATGACGGGAAAATCGGGCGAAAAATATGGTATTGTCGGGGCTCAATCTCCTACTTTGATTGAAAGAATGAAAGACCCGACACTTTTTGAGGGTATTACAATCTCAGGTGGCGAAAAGGCTTACAAGGAACTTCAAAAAGAGGTTGATAAACTTTTGGCACAAGGCATTGACAGAATTATAATGCTTTCACATTCGGGATATGAAGAAGAAAAAGAAATCGCAAAGCACGTTTCGGGCGTGGATATAATTTTGGGTGGTCACTCTCACGATTTGATTTTTGACATTACTGAGGGTAAAAATCTTCAATACTCGCCAAAAGGTGAACCCGTTGTTATTACTCAGGCGGGTCGTGACGGTAAAAATTTCGGAATTTTGAATGTCGAATATGACGAAAACGGCGTTATTGTTAAGGCTCAGAATAACGTTTATAAAACAAGCGAATTTAATAAAAGTTTGTTGATGACAACTACTGCTGACGTAGTTTTGGGGCAATCTCCGATTTTGGGTCAGGTTGAGTCGGTTCCTGTTCTTACGGACAGAATGAATGTTGAAGAAAACGGCTATTCTGAAGTATTTTTAGATGTTGTTCGTCTGGAAACAGGTGCAGATGTCGTTTTGATGAACTCGGCAAACTTTCGTGGCTCATTGGATTTGGGCAATTTTACGGCAAGAGATATCGGCGGTATTTTCCCGTTTAAAAATAAAATGTGCATTGTCGAACTTTCTGAAAAACATTTGATTGATGCTTTAAATCACGGTGGCTCGTCACTTCTTGCTCCTGATTTGAAACCGTCTATTCTTCAGGTTTCGGGTATGAATTATACTCTTTCAAAAGACGGAAAAGTTACTCAGGCGGCAGTTTGCCAAAACGGTAAAATGGTTGATTTGAACATCAATGCTCCGTCGGATACAAGAATGTTCAAAGTTGCTTATGACGATTATCTTTTGGCGGGCGGCGATGCGTTCACATCTTTGAAAGATGCGAAAGTTTTGAAAAAATATGATTATGATAAAGATCAAATCGTTATCAATTATTTCTTGAAAAATAAAGATTCAAAACCGCTTGTTATCAAGAGTGACGGACGTATTAAGTTCGAGTAGGTTATTCGTTAAATTGCATAAAACAAAAAAGACAGACTTTTCAGGCTCTGTCTTTTTATTTTGGAAAAATTATTATTCTTGGCAAATCGAATTTTCGCCCGATAAGAATGTATGAATGAATGTTGTCACATCGAGAGGTTTTCCGTAGAGGAAGCCTTGAGCGATTTTGCAGCCTGCATTTTTCAAATACATTGCCTGTTCGGGAGTTTCGATACCTTCGGCAACCGTTACCATGTGAAGTTCGTTTGCCATTTCAAGGATTTTGTTGACGACGATTTTGCCTTTTTCTTCGACGATTGAGTCGCAGATGAAACCTCTGTCCAATTTCAAAACGTCAACTGGGAGTCGTCTTAACATATTTAATGATGAATAACCTGTTCCGAAGTCGTCCATTGCGATTGTAAATCCGAGAGATTTCAATTTTTGGATTATTTCCGTGAAATGTTTTTCGTTGTTCAAACAAGCCGATTCCGTAACTTCCAATTCAAGATATTTAGGTTCAATATCATAATCGTTAGTTAATTTTACCAATTCGTCGATAAACGCTTCATTATTGAGGTGAAGTCTTGAAACGTTTACGGAAACGGGGAATAAATTTGCCCCTGCTTTTTTGCGATTTGACAAAAATTCGCAAGCCTGACGCCACATTTCTTTATCTAATTTTATGACAAAGCCGTTCTTTTCAAACAAGGGAACGAAGTTAATCGGCGGAATAATTCCTTTTTCGGGGTGAATCCAACGGACGAGTGCTTCTGCACCGACAATTTCCATTGTTTGCATATCAAATTTCGGTTGAAGATACATTTTGAACTGATTATCATCGAGTGCGTGCTGCATTTCGTCCTCAATTTCCTTGTCGTGCAAGAGTTGAGAGCGGATTTCTTCATCATAGAATTTGTAATTTTGGATTAAATCATTCCGTTGTGAACGTTTCGCAAGTGAAGCACGGTCGCACATTTGTGCGATTGCAATATTTTTGTCTTTGATGGGATAAATACCGAATGCAACCGACAATTTGGAAATGACACGTGTTTCAGTGTTTGAAGTCAATTTGCTCATAACTTCTTCGTTATATTTTTCAATTTCTTCGGTAATTTTATTGACATAATATTTTACAATAAATTCTTCTTTTTCGTATTTGTACAAAATTACGAACGTTGCCGCAAAATCTCTCGCACAAACGCTTCCTTTTGAAAGATTGCGTTTCAAAATCTGATAAACATCTTTCAAAATTTTATTTGCTCTTTTGTATCCGTAAAGTTCGTTTATGACTTTAAATTTCGTGATGTCAAAAGAAATCATTGCATAATTATCTTCGGTGTTTTCTTTGAGAATTTCAGTCGAATCAAGCACGAATTTTGCCTTGTTTGCACCTGATGTTACTTCGTCCGTGAAAGCGACTTTGTAAATCGCATCTTCATTTTCTCTGTACAATTTGTGAGTGTATTTCATCAAAGAAATCAATACTCCCGCAAAAAGCAAAACAATTAACGCAAGAACGATTAAAAGGTGGTTAACGTGGTACATAAGAACCGAATAAGGTACGTCTGTTAAAACAAAATTTTGTGAGTCCCCAATTCTTGCATAAGCGGCAACGAAGATTTTGCCGAAAACACCTCTGAACCAGAATGTCCCCGAATCCTTTGTTTGCAAGTCTTTTTGAACTTGTGCTTTTGTTTTTCCGAGATAATCCAACGGGAGTTCAAAGAAGTTTTTGCAAACGTGAACTTCGTTGGGAGATTTGTAAATATAGTCGCCATCTTGAGCGATAATGTGGGTGAAAGCCTCTCCATTGTAGTTGTTAAGTCTGATAATGTTTTTGAAAACATCTGAGTCGATTTGTGACTCCATAACCCCTTTAACTTTTCCGGAAGGAGTGAAAACAGGGACATAGTAACCATTTACATATCCGGAACGTGATTCGGGGGCTTCCGTTGTTTCTGCGAAGCAAGGTTTTCCGCTCATTGCAACTTCAAAACAGTCTTCATTTGCCCAATCAACAACTGGCAATCTGCCTGCTTTTTCTTCAATGCTGATGCCTTTTCCGTCAGGGTATGAAAAGCCCAAACGATAGTACTTTTCGTTCTTAACCTGTTTGCTTAAATATCTGAAAATTTCCTGTTCAGAATAAGTATTCGTGTATGCGGACAAATTTGCCGCCAAAAGTTTCAAATCGTCAAAGTCGTTTTTAATTCGCCCTCTCAGGTTTGACGAGGTTTGCATAACATTTTGTTTTAAAAATGTTTCTGCCGCCGTACGTTCAAAGGTCATTATAAATTCCGTGAAACATACTGCAATGACGACCAAAACAACCGTAAAAATCATAACAAATTTGTACAATTTTTTGATTTGTTTTTCTTTATCCGAATGATATGTAAAATCAGCCATAACTTCTCCCTTTTTACAATAATAATTGTATGATTTATGAAAATTATTTGCAATAAAAATCGCCAATCGATGATTTATTCTTCGTTTTTTGTTACATAATTACACAATTTATAATATTTTGTACTAAGTGATTTTCGTGATAAAATGACTTTAAATTCAAGGAAACAAAATGACAAAATTTGCAGTAAAATTATTAAAAAATAAATATTATCCCTTACAAATCCCCGATACCGTTGAGGTTGAGCATGGAAAATTTGTTCTCGTGAGAACGGAAAAAGGGGAAGAGGCGGCGAAAGTTTTTGCTGTTTCTCCGCAAATTGCGGCAGTTTGGGAAAAATATAAGCCCGAAACATTACCCGTCATAAGGGTTTTGACCGAAGAAGAAGAAAAATATCTCGACAAACTCAGAGAGGAAGAAAATGAAGCATATAAAATTTGTCAAGGCTTGATTCAAAAGCAACACCTTGTTATGAATCTTGTTGATTGCAAATATACTTTTGACAAACGCAAAATTTCATTCTATTACACCGCACCTGACAGGGTTGATTTCAGAAACCTTTTGAAGGAATTAACTCAAATTTTTAAGCGGGTCAGAATTGATTTGCGTCATATCGGAGTTCGTGACGAAACGGCATTATGCCAAGGTTGCGGGCTTTGCGGACAACCGTATTGTTGTTGTCAGTTCAAAAGACAATTTGAGTCTATTAACATTAAACTCGCTCGTGACCAAGGCATGCCGATTACCCTCGGCAAAATCTCGGGAACTTGCGGAAGATTGCTTTGCTGCTTGAATTATGAATATTCAAATTACGTTGAAGCAGCAAAACAAATGACCCCTGTCGGCTCGGGCGTTATTACTCCTGACGGACTCGGTGCAGTTGAATCCGTAAATCTTTTGAGCGGAAAAATCACCGTTAAACTTCAAGATGGTAAAACTAAAGAATTTATGCGTGATGAAGTTGAAATGGTTGATGCCGATTTGAACATCAAAATCGACAAACGCAAAAATCAAATCATTGCGGACGAAGAAGATGAACCTGTTTCAAACGCTGATATTAAGCAACTTGAGGACAACAGGAACAGTTCAACGGGAAATATTTAAAATACAAAAAGGGTATCGAAAAATCGATATCTTTTTTATTTGGAATTTTAAACTCTTTCAATTTCAACCGTGAAAACGGTCTTTCCGTCGCTTGATTTTACGTCGATTTTGCCGTCGTGAGCCGTGACGATTTTGTTTGCACAATAAAGTCCAAGTCCCGTGCTGAGTTGTTGAAATTTGTTTATGCCCGAATAATATTTTTCAAAAATTAATTTAGTTTCATTTTCGTTGATTGTGTCGCCGTAATTTGTGACGGTAATCAGGGCTTTTCCGTCTTCCGAGTACAATTTCAAAGTTACGTCCGTGTCTTTGTAGGCGTATTTTGAGGCGTTGAGAAGTAAATTTTGAAGAACTCTTTTGAAATTAATTAAATCAATTTCAGCAAATATTTTCTCGTTCTGAATTTCGCAGAGCGGATTTTGATTTTTTGAATTGAAAATCGGTTTTAATTCTTCAAAAATGTTTTTTATAAACTCGTTCAAGTCCGTTTTTTCTTTTTTCAAAACGATTTCATTCGACTGGAATTTGTAAGTTTGTTGCAGCATTTCGGAGAGTTCTATCAAGTCGCTGTCAGATTTTTTCATCATTTCGAGAACTTCTTTTTGTGAGGGTGAAATATCTCCGAACATTCCGCCGATTAACATGTTTATGGCGTTAAGTTCTGCAATGACAGGAGTTTTGAGGTCATGCGTCAATGCCGCCACAAAATCATCTTTAAATTGTTGTGATTCTTTTTCTTGAGCAATCATAATTTCTAAAGACTTATTTTTTTCGGTCAAAAGAAGTTTGTATTCTTGCAACATCATTTCTCTGTCGGAAAGTGCTTCGATAAGTTTTTCTGAGGCGTGCTTGATTTTTTCGTTTGGGAAAGTTTCAAGGTTTACGTTCAATTGTCCGTATCGAAGTTGTCGCAAGAGTTTCAAGATTTGCGTTTCTGTTCTCTCAATTGCGTGTGACAATTTTTGCGACTTGTAATACAAAATCGCACTGATTGCACACAAAACAATAACCAAACAAAATAAAATAATAACAGTTGTTTTCATAATAGAAATTTAACATAAAAAAAACGTGACATAAAGTCCGACGTTTTTTGAGGGGATTTGCAAACTGCAAAAAAAAACGGCGACATAAAGCCGCCGTCAATTTTTTATAGGAAAAGATTAGCCTTTCATTTGGTTAGCAACTTCTTCTGCGAAGTTGTCGTTTCTCTTTTCCAAACCTTCGCCCAATACCCAACGAGTGAATGATTTGATAGCGAAGTGACCGTTGATGTAGTCTGCGATTGTAACATCAGGGTTCTTGATGAACGGTTGTTCAACAAGACATTTTTGAGCCATGAGTTTGTTAACTCTGCCTTCAACGATTTTTGCTCTGATGTTTTCAGGTTTTTTCGCAAGGTCTTCTTTACCCATTTCAATACGAGTTTCTTCATTGATAACATCTTGAGGAATTTCGTTTCTTGAAACGAATTCGGGAGCGGCACTTGCGATGTGAAGACATACATCTTTTTGTACTGCTTCATCAGCCTTGTCAGTGTTCATAAGAACGCCGATTTTGCCGTTGTGAATGTAAGTTGCGGGGCAACCTTCAATACGGATAAATCTTCTGACAGTAATTTTTTCACCGATTTTTGCAATTTTTTCTTTGATTTTGTCTTCAACTTTCATGTTGCAGCAGGGGCAAGTTGATGCGAGTAATGCGTCAACGTCAGCCGGATTTGCTTTAACAACTTGTTTTGCAAGATTTTCTGTGAGTTCTTTGAATTCGGGGTTTTTAGCAACGAAGTCTGTTTCACAGTTAACTTCAATCATTGCACCAACGCCGTCTTCAATGTAAGACGCAACAAGACCTTCAGCAGCGATTCTTGACATTTTTTTGTCTGCAGAAGCGATACCTTTTTGTCTTAAAAATTCCATTGCCTTTTCCATATCACCGTCAGTTTCGGTCAAGGCTTTTTTAGCGTCCATAATTCCTGCTCCGGTTTTTTCACGGAGTTCTTTTACTTGTGCTGCTGTAATTGCCATTTGTGTTGTTCCTTTCGAGCCTTATTCTACTGTTGCAGGTTCTTCTGCTTTTTCTTCAACACCTGCATCTTTTGCAGTTACAGCATCAACTTTTTCGTTTGCTGCTGCTTTGTTTTCACGAAGTTTTTTGCCTTCTTCAACTGCATCTGCAAGTTTTGAAACGATAAGTTTGATTGAACGGATAGCGTCGTCGTTACCCGGAATTACACAATCAATTCCGTCAGGATCAGCATTTGTATCAGCAAGACAAATTACAGGAATGTTCAATTTGTTTGCTTCTTTAATTGCAATGAGTTCTTTCTTTTGGTCGATAACTACCAACAAATCGGGCATGCCTCTCATTTCTTTGATACCGCCTAATGATTTGCTTAATTTATCGAGTTCTTTACTCTTTTGTGCAACTTCTTTTTTCGGCAATTTTTGTACGTTTTCTGATGACATGAATTCTTCAGTTTCGATAAGTTTTTTAATTCTTGTTCTGATTGTTTCATAGTTTGTCATCATACCGCCGAGCCATCTGCGGTTAACGTAGTAAGCACCAACTCTTGTTGCTTCTTCTGCAACAACGTCTGCTGCTTGTTTTTTTGTACCTACGAAAACAACATTCTTTCCTTTTGCTGCACAATCTCTAACCATAGCGTATGCAGAATCCAATTGTTCTGTTGTTTTTCTGAGGTCTAAGATGTAGATTCCGTTTCTTGCACCGTAGATATACGGTTTCATTTTAGGGTTCCATCTTTGTGTTTGGTGTCCGAAGTGAACGCCTGCGTCTAATAATTCGATCATTGATGCTACCGGCATCGTGGTTCTCCTTTTTTTGTCTGTTACACTCCGATTTCAAACTTTCCCATCTTATTCAGACTAAGCAATTTGCCTATCGTACTCATTTGATATCGTAACAACATCATAATATAAACATTTTTTTTTGTGTAATATTTTTTTTATTCTTGAACATTTCTTATAAAAACTATGTTCTTTTATTCAAAAATATGTTTTTTTGTTGCCATTTTGAGAAAAATTAAGTAAAATTTTTTTATGGGTTTGAGAAAGTTTTTATCGGTTCTTATATTAATATTATCTATGTCTTGTTCGGCTGTTTTTGCCGACAATTTTGATAATGCGGAAAATTATCTTATCGGAATGACTGTTTCTAAGGTAAAAGAAGGTTTTTACACTGTAAGTTTGCAGTTTAAAAACGACACGAAAAAACAGTTTGAAGCAAAAGATATGGGCAATAACACCTATGCGATTATGCTTCCTCAAATTAAATCCGTTATGGAGCAGGAAAATATTACGTTCAGTGACGATAAGCCCGATATTGACGTCACTGTTTCCGAAAATTCAAATTTTACAAACAAGAAAAAATTTCATACAAAAATAAAATTTAAAACGCCCGAAGAATCGACTCTGCAAGTACTTTCATACGGTCAAAGCGATGTTCCGAGTGCGGTCGAAAACGCTGTCGAGAACAAAAAAGCAGATAATTTATTTGTAACCTTTCAAGAAATTTCCGATTGGTTGTTATATCTTTCAATCGGGGTGATTTTATTGTTGATTTCGTTTTTGTTTTTGCAAAAAAAATCAGACGACGAACAAACGGAAGAAGCGTATGAAGTTGTTAAAAAATCAAAGAACTATATCCCTATTACAGAGCGTAATTCCGCAGTTTTTGACTCGATTCCGAAAAATGAACAATCTCAAGAAACTCTAAAAGATTTTCAGCACAGAAAAGAACTTGAAGATAAGGAATTTTCTCACGATGAAACGGACGAAACAGATAAAATTATCGATGAGTTGGTTCAGGTTGTGATTTCAAAAAATGATTTGGTCTTAATGCCCGGTGTTCCTGAACTTCCGGGGCTTGAAACAAAGAAAAAGAAAAATAAAACAACAAAAACGGTTCTTGATAATGTAAAAGTCGATTTGTTTGATGCGGAAGATGTCGTCGAAACAGGTGAAAACGCAGATGTTGCCGAACAAATGAGCCTTTCTGACAGAATTAAAGCAAAAGAAAATGCACAGGTTTCAGAAAATGTTGTAAAAAATGAGCGTGAAGAAATTTTGAATAACATTTCTCCTATCGGAGATATCCCTGAAACGGTTGATATTCAAAAGGAACAGTCGATTGACGAACCTCATATTCCCGATGAATACGAAAAATTGCTTGAGGCTTACAAAAAAACATTAAAAATTGCTCATAAAATTAAAAATGCTGATGACCTTGAACCCGAAGTCACAGACGCTTTTGCGGTAGATGAAAATACAGGTTTCAGCCTCGTTAAGTTCGGCGAAAAAATCTCTCTCGTCGGCAATATCGGTGAAAAACTTTTTGTTATTAAAACTTTCACCCCTCAAGAACTTAACAACGATACATTGTTTATGGAATTTTGCACTCAAACTCCCACATACTGTGCTTATTCGGTAATTTTGAACAACTTTAAGGCTCTTGTAAAAGTTACCCCGACTGAAATTTCGCTCATCGGAGATTATGGCGAATGAAAAAACTTTTAACCTCTTTAATAATTCTGTCCTCGATTTTTCTCTGCGGTTGCGGTCAAAAACAAAATGACAGAACAGTTTTAAAGTTTTCGTCTTGGGGTTCGAGAACCGAGTACGGCATTTTGAAACAGGTTATTCAAAAATATGAAACTCAAAATCCCGATGTGGAAATCGAGTTTATTCATGTTCCTGAAAATTATTTTAGAAAATTACATTTGCTTTACGCCTCAAAGACAGAGCCTGACGTCGTTTTTCTCAATAATACCTATGCCTCTTTGTACATCAAAGCGGGGTTGCTTGAGGATTTGTCGGGCAAGTTCGACGAGAATAAATTTTTTGAAAGTTCGATAAACTGTTTTAAATATGACGGAAAATTGTTTGCAATCCCCCGTGATGTTTCTAATTTGGTGCTTTATGTTAATAAAAATTTAGTTAAAAATCCTCAAAAAATCAAAACACTTGATGATTTGAAAAAAATTGCAAAATCTGTGACAAAAGATGATGTTTTCGGGCTTAATTATGAGGAAAATCCTCTGTTTTGGCTTTATTATCTTGAGTATTTCGGTGGCGGGATTTTATCTTCCGACGGTCAAAATGCTATTTTAAATTCGCCTGAAAGTATTATAGGGGTTGAATTTTACGCTGATTTAATTAACAAAGACAAGTCCGTTCCTCAAAAATGGCAAATGTCCTCAATGACTTCCGCTCAAATGTTTATCGGCGGAAAAACCGCATTGTACTTGAGCGGACGTTGGCTTGTTCCGAAATTTAGAGAAAGTGTCGATTTCGATTGGGATATAATTCCTTTTCCGTCCTCAAATGTTTCAAAAACTTTGACAGATGCTTCGGGGTGGGCGGTTTCAAAATCTTCAAAAAATAAAAATGAAGCAATAAAATTTGTTCAATTTTTGTCCTCCGATGAGGTTTCAAAATTGTTTGCTCAAACAGGACTGATTACTCCCGCAAATCGTTCTATTGCATACAGTGAGGCGTTTTTGGCTCCATCTGAAAAACCTCATAACTCAAAAGTTTTCCTCGATATTTTGGAAAATTCAAAACCGACTCCCGTAAATTCCAATTACGCAAAAATCGTTGATGAAGTAACAAAAAATATTACACCCGTTTTTAACGGCAAAAAACAAACGAAAGATGTTTTGACGATAGATTTTACCGACCGAATACAAAAACTTTGTTTAAAGAGCCGTTAGACCTCTCTCGTTGAACATGTTTTTGAACTTAAAAAGCATGGAAACATGCTCCATGCTTGCTTTCCCATGTTTTTGTTTTTTTAAATTTGTTATGAAATCTTGTTTTTTCTGAATTTTGGCATCAAAAAAGACTCCGTTTGGGAGCCTTTTTTATTTTTGTCGAAATTTGAAATCAGTCATTCAATACCTGTTGCATTTCAACGTCGGGTTTACCCAACACACGAACCAACTCCAATACTGACGCTTTCATTTGGCAACGGTGTGATGTTCCGTTAAAAAAGTCTGTGTAAAAACAACCTTCACATACACATCCACGCTTATAGCATTCTAACGCCGTGTTCGTCCAACGTCTTACTGCTATTGCTCTGCCCATGTCTCTACTTCTGAGCACTTTACTTACCCCTTTACAATTTTGTGATATTTTCCCCAAGATTTGTTTGATGACAGGCTTTTGAACTGCTTGCCTCAACACAATCTATTATATATTTTACATGGGCGTTTTCAAGAGCAAATCATGAAATATTAAGAAAATGATACAATCTTGAAACCCGCTCTATGAGCGAAAAAGAGGAAAGCGGTATCCGTTTTCCCCTTGTTTTTACTGAATTCATGCCGAAGCATGGTGTCATGATTTCCATGCCGTGAGCATTTCGGGCATGTTAAAACTATGATGAAACTGCTCCTTTTGATGCACTCTTGACCGAGCGTGCATATTTTGCCAAAACGCCTTTTCTTTCTTTGGGTTCGGGCATGGTAAATTTAGCACGTCTTTCAGCGAGAACATCGTCTGAAACGTTCAATTTGATGTTTCTTGCGGGCAAGTCGATTGTGATAGAGTCACCGTTTTCGACAAGACCAATGATGCCGCCGTCTGCTGCTTCAGGGCAAATGTGACCGACGCAGATGCCTCTTGTTCCGCCTGAAAATCTGCCGTCTGTAATTAATGCAACGTCTTTGCCCAAGCCTTTTCCGACGATTAATGAAGTGGGAGCGAGCATTTCTTTCATACCCGGTCCGCCTTTAGGACCTTCGTAAGTGATAACGACGACGTCGCCTGCAACTACTTCATCTGTTTCGATTGCGTGCATAGCGGCTTCTTCGGACGTATAGACTTTTGCTTTACCTGTAAATACGGAAACTGACGGGTCAACGCCTGAAACTTTAATAACTGCACCGTCAGGAGCCAAATTACCTCTGAGGACTGCAAGTCCGGGGTTTGAGGTAATCGGGTTATCTAAAGTTCTGATTACATCGTTGTCAACCCAAGCCTTTTCGGCAATTTCAGACACTTTCATACTGCTTACGCCTTGAGTATCTGAGAAGTCTTTTAATTTTCCGAATACGGTTTTCATAACTCCGGGGATACCGCCTGCGTTGTCCAAATCGGTCATTGTTAAGTCTGACGACGGGTCGAGTTTGATGATTTGAGGAACTTTGTGGCTGAGTTCTTCAAAGTCTTGCAAAGTGATGTCAACGCCTGCTGTGTGGGCAATTGCGAGCAAGTGTAAGATTGAATTTGTTGAGCCGCCGAGGGTCAAGTCAGTGATAATGGCATTTCTGAGTGATTCTCTTGTTATGATTTGAGAAGGTTTCAAGTCTTCTTTTACCATATCGACAATTCTCATGCCACTTTCAAAAGCGATTCTACGTTTTTTAGCGGTTACGGCACCTGCTGTTGCACAGAAAGGAAGGCTCATTCCCATCATTTCTGTTAAGCAAGCCATTGTATTTGCAGTGTAAAGACCTTGGCAAGAGCCTGCTCCAGGGCAAGCGTTTTCTTCTGATTCATAGAGTTCTGATTCAGTCATTTCGCCAATTCTGTACTTGCCGATTGCTTCAAATGTTCCGTTGATGAACATCAATTTTTTGTGTTTGCAATGACCGTCCATCATCGGGCCTGCAGTTACGACGATACACGGAATATCCAATCTCAATGCTGCCATAAGCATTCCGGGGGTGATTTTGTCGCAATTTGTGAGCAAAACCAAGCCGTCGAGTTGGTGAGCAGATGCGACTGTTTCGACACAATCTGCAATCAAATCTCTTGACGGAAGTGAATATTTCATTCCCGAGTGACCCATTGCAATACCGTCACAAACGGCAGGAACGCCGAAAATGAACGATTGTCCGCCACCTGAGTGGATACCTTTTTCAATATATCTTTCCAAATCTCTCATGCTGACGTGTCCGGGGACGAGTTCGGAAAATGAACTTGCAATCCCGATAAACGGTCTTTTCATGCCTTCTTTGCTGACGCCTGTTGCGTACAATAAGGCTCTGTGAGGTGCTTTGTTAATACCTTCTTTTACATTATCGCTTTTCATTTTTAATCCTTTCGATTAGTTTGATTTATATTTTTATTTTCGCATAAAATTAACATTTCGGCACATTTCGATTAAATTTTTTTCAACAAAAAAAACGACTCGATTTTTCGAGTCGCTTGATTTTGTTAAAAATTTCTTATTTTACGTAAAATTCAGCGTTAACGTTTGCTCTGACTTTAATTTTTCCGGGGGTGATTGTTGTTTCGGGCATTGCTGCTTCAGTATCTGCTGATGAGCCGAACGCCATTGCTTTTGCCGAGAAGTTTCTGTAACTTGCAGAATTTGATTGTTGAATGTAGCAGCCAGTGCTGATGAATTTTACCCCTTTAATCACTTGGTTAGTGGTTTTTGCGGTAAGGTTTGCAATATCCTGAGCCTCTTTGGTTGCTTGGAAAATCAAGTCTTTACAAACTGTTCCGTCATTTTGGTATGAAAATGAAAGAGAACCTACTCTGTCAGCACCTGCTTTGATTGCAGAATCAATCATTTTGCCCAATTTGTCGGTCGATTTTGTTTTTACCGTAACAGAGTTGATGACGGTATATCCTGTTAATTGTTTTTTATTGTTTTTATAAACATAGTTAGGAGTTGCGGAATAAGAGCCTGTGCGGATTTCCGTGTCATCATTCTTGTATGCGGAAAGTGCGGTTTGAATTTCTGACATTGCGGTTTTGTTTTCTTGTGATGCAACTTCGATTGATTTTGCTGTATTTTCTTTTGTGAAGGTAATTTCGGCTATATTCGGATAAACGTCTTTATCTTTTTCTGCACTTGCGGAAATGTAACCACGTGCTTCCGTAACTTTTTCGATTGCGGCAGAATAGATTGCATTTTGTGAAAAGATAAGTGCTAAAATCAATAATAACGCTGTTTTTTTCATTCCAAATCTCCTTTGTCGTTTGAGTTATCTTCGTTTGTCATTTCGATATGTTGTTGCTCTTTTTCTTTTTTGATTGCTTCGATAAAATCTCTGATTTCATCGTCGTTCATGGCAGTGTTGCAGCCGAAATGCAAACTTGGTAAATGTCCGTTGAAAGCGAACCAAATCAAGAAAACAATTGCCCAAAGCATAATTCCGTGGAGCAACTGCATTTGAGGCATGTCCGTAATGTACGGTACGAGCAAGTTCCAACACTTCATCGCAATAAATCCCGGGAAAACAGTGAATCCCGTAATCAAACAACATACGATGAAAATTGCCGTCAGCAATCCTCGAAAACCTCTTATTTCAATTATTCTTCCTCTTTTATGCATCTTTTTCAACCAATTCCATAAATTCGTGTTCGTTTAATATTATAACACCCAAGGCGGTGGCTTTGTCAAATTTTGAACCGGGATTTTCGCCGCAAACAACGTATGACGTTTTTTTGCTGACAGATGATGAAACCTTGCCGCCCATTGATTTTATGGTGTTTTCAAAGTCGCTTCTCGGTTTTGATAAAGTTCCCGTTATGACAAAAGTCATATTTCTGAATTTGTCTGAAACCTTGTCGCTCTCTGCACTTTGGGGGATTATGCCGAACGATGCCAATTTGTCTAAAAGTTTCAGATTTTTTTCGTTTCTGAAAAATTCAAAAACGCTGTCGGCAACTTTTGCTCCTACACCGTCAATCGCCGTCAATTCTTCTTTTGAGGCATTTTTAACCTTGTCGAGAGTCAAAAATTCGTTTGCAATCAATTCTGCCGTTTCTTTTCCGACCAATTTTATGGAAAGGGAGGTCAAAAAGCGTTTCAGAGAGCGATTTTTTGTTTCATTTATCGATTTTAAGAGGTTTTGAGCCGACTTTTCTTTAATCAAATCCAATTGCATTAAATCCTGTTCGGACAAGTTATAAATGTCTGCAACGTCAGAGATAATGCCTTTTTCGACTGCATCATCGACGATTGATTCTCCGAGTCCGTCGATGTCCATACCGTCTTTTGAACACCAAAATTCGATTTTGCCTTTGATTTGAGCGGGGCAACCGTCGTTATTCGGGCAATACAAGAGGACTTCGCCCTCGGGTTTGACGAGTTCGGTTCCGCAGCAAGGACAGAATTTGGGCGGAAGATAATAGCCGTTTTGCTCGTTAGGATTTGCTTTTCGGATAACTTTCGGGATAATTTCGGCTGCTTTTTTTATGATAACTTTGTCGCCGATGTTAATTCCGAGTCTTTCAATTTCCTCAAAATTGTGCAAACTTGCACGTTTTACAGTTGTTCCCGCAAGTTGAACGGGGGTCAAAATTGCGACAGGGGTCAATGCTCCCGTTTTGCCCAAACTCAGTTCGACATCGAGTAATTCCGTTTCGATTTCTTCGGGCGGAAACTTAAATGCTGTCGCCCATTTCGGGGCTCTTGCCGTGTAGCCTAAATCAATTTGTTTATCGACGTCATTGATTTTGACGACAATTCCGTCTGTTGCATAATCGAGTTTTTGTCGTTCAAATTCCCAATATTTGCAGTATTCTTCGACTGTTTTTATTTCTGAGTGAAGTTTTGCATTTTCGTTGACTGTAAAACCCTCGTCTTTCAGCAATTGCAAGATTTCGTAGTGAGTTTTCGGTGAATTTTCGTCGGGAAAAACTGCCGCATAAGCAAAAAATTTCAAATCCCGTTTGCCCGTAATTTCGGGGTTATCCTGTCTTAGAGAGCCTGCTGCTGCGTTTCTCGGGTTGGCAAATTCTTTGCCGCCGTTTTCTCTTTGAATTTCATTTAATTTTTCAAATGAGGAAACGGGCATGTAAACTTCCCCTCGAACTTCAATGTTGATAGGGTTTTTGAGTTTTTGAGGAATGTTTTTTATTTGCTTGATATTTTCCGTGATAACTTCGCCTACAACGCCGTCGCCACGGGTTGCACCCGTTATGAGGCTGCCGTTTTTGTAAGATAATGCACAGGCAAGACCGTCAATTTTCAACTCTGATACGACTTTCAACGGTTCATTCGGGTATTCTTTTTTAATTCTTTCATACCAATGTTTCAAATCGCCAAGGTTGTTTGAGTTATCAAGGCTGTAAAGTCTGTATTTATGCTTAATTTCCTTGAATTTATCAGAAACATTTGAGCCGACTTTTTGGGTCGGGCTATCGGGGGTGGCGTATTCGGGATAGAGTTCTTCAAGTTTTTTTAATTCTCTGAACAATTCGTCGTATTCAAAGTCCGAAATTGTCGGGTTATCCTGTTCGTAATATGCCTTGTTATGCTTTGTTATTTCTGCCTTTAAGTCTTCTATCCGTTGTCTGAAAAGTTCCAAAATTTAACCCTCTGTTGATTTTTATTTCTCATTTATTTTACAATAATTATATGACAATCGGAAAAAAAATAAAAAAAATTGCAAAATCAAACAGAATTTTATTTACGACACCGTCGCATGACAGGACTTCGTTTGTTATTCCTGATGTTGCGGAATATTTCGGAAGAAAATTTTTCTTTCATGATTTGTCGGAAATTAACGATTTGGACAATTTGGCTGAGCCTGAGGGTGATATTTTTGAGTCAATGAAGTGTTCTGCGGAATTGCTTGGCGTTAAAGATTTATTCTATCTCGTAAACGGCTCTACGTCAGGGATTTTGGCGGCAATGCTTTCGACATTAAAACAAAATGATAAGGTTTTGATTGGGAGAAATTGTCACAAATCTGTTCTGAACGGGCTTGTTTTGACGGGGGCGGAGCCTATTTGGATTTTGCCCGAAATTAATAAAGAATGGGGGTTTTTTCGTCCGATTGAGCCTGAAAAAATTTCGGAGTCTTTGAATAAAAATCCCGATGTAAAGGTTGTTATGATTACATCTCCGACTTATGAGGGTGTAAGTTCAGATGTCGAAAAAATTGCTGAAATTTGTCATAAAAACGGGGCGATTTTGATTGTTGACGAGGCTCATGGTGCATTGAAATCTTTTGCTCCCGAATTGTTTGGAAAATCAGCACTTCAATCGGGGGCAGATATCGCAATTCAGTCTTTACATAAGACTTGCGGGGCTCCTAACCCTTGTGCCGTTTTGCAATCGAGCGGGAATATTTCTGATGAAAAAATACAAAACGCTTTGAATTTAATCAACACATCTTCTCCTTCTTATCCAATCATAGCGGCGATTGAGGGGACAATTAACTATTTGTCATCAAAAGATGGTCACAAAAAAATAAAAGAATTGGTTTCTGCTATAAATCAATTAAAATCAGCATTTGAGGCAAATTTAAACATAACTTTTTATAATGAAAATGACCCTGCCAAAATTGTTGTCAAAGTCAATGGTCTTAGCGGTTTTGACCTTTCTGACAGATTGTTTGAGGATTTTAATATTGAAGATGAACTCACAAATTCTGTCGCAAGCGTGCTTTTGTGCGGAATCGGAACGACAAAACATAAATTAAAATTGCTTGAAAAAGCATTAAAATCAATAGTTTTCGAGAAATATTCTTTTGAAATTTGTAACAAAAATGTTCCGATGATTGTTGAAAATGCCGTTATGACGCCAAGAGAGGCGTATTTTGCGGAAAAAGAAGTTGTGAATATTGAAAATTCTTTGGGTAGGATTTGCGGGGAAGTGATTGCCGAATATCCGCCGGGGATACCGCTTTTGATACTCGGGGAAAAAATCGGTCAGGAGCAAATCGATTATTTAAAAGAAAGCAAAAAATCAATTCAGGTTGTTCGGTAAATTGTCCATGAACGAGGGTAATTGTGATGGAATATAGATTGGTGTTTGTTGCTTTTGCTGTGTTGTTGTTTGATTTTGGTTGTTTTGCTGCGGTTTTGCGGTATTTTGAGTTTGCGGATTTTTTTGAACTTTCCTCAAAACGGGAGAAGGAGCATTTGTCGAATCGACAATCCATTTGAAACTTTTGACGGATTTTATATTGTCGGGAGAGCCTTTTATCACTACGACAAACGGTCTTGAGGACATTCCCGTATTCGGATTAAGTTGCGGAATGGCGTCAATAACCGATTTTGGCAATGAGGTGTTGTAATCGTCATAGAAAATGTTTCCGATAGATGTTTCCGATGAACTTGTCAAAATAGTTTGTGACGAACGGGTTGCGAAGGTTCCGAGGGCATCTTCGATTTCTTGTGAAATTCTACCGTAAATTTTTATGTCGGAAACGTCGTTTAACAGGTTAACTTTTCCCGTGATGTACAGGCTCATTTTAGGGCCTTCGACGGTCAGGGATTTTACGATTGCAATTCCGTTCAAAATTTCCGTTTTGCCTTTTGAAATTGTGAAAACGCCCGTGTTTTGCGGCTTTATTGCTCTTGATAATTTATAAGCATTCATTTTGAAAATGCTGTCGCTTATCAAATTTTGTGCGTGCAAAAAGTGTTCAAATTGCCCCAAAGGTCCCATAACGCCTTTGGTTGCAGTATATTCCATATAGCCTTTTGAGGTTCTTAATTGTTGAGAATATTTTGTGCCGACACTGCTGAGTTTCAGTTTGTAGTCGATTAATCCGACCGTTCCGTCGTCTTTGCCTGTCAAAGCCTTGAACAAGTGGCTCATTTGGGCATTTTTACCCGAAATTTCGCTTAATGATAACGTTTTTAAGAAGTTATATTCCGATTTGCCTGAAACCGAACCGCCGTAAGCCGTTCCCTTGATATTTTTCATCGACAAAATGTTGTTATTTATTGAGATGTTTGATGTGATATTTTCCGCTTGCAAACCGCCGATTTTGAATTTGCTTATTTCTGAAAATCCGTTCTCTGCCTTGATTGGAATCTCGACACCGGGGTAAACGGGGTTCGTTTGGACATTTTCAAAAATTTCGCTGATTTCATTCAAATCGAGGTATGAAGATTTGAGTTTCAAGTTGCTCAAAACGAACGGCTGCTTGAGATTTGACGAGATAGCCGTTTCTACATTGAAAATTGAATTTCCAATTTGTAATTTCGGCAGACATAATTTTATATTATCGCTTGCGAAAACGATTTTGTTCGTTTGGCTATGCAATTTGTATTCGGGAATATTGACATTTAAAACCTCTAAATTTCCTTGCAACGACGGCTTTTCGGGGATTCCGTTTATTGTTAAGTCTGATTTTGCCGAGATTTCGGAATTTTTTAATCCTGCCAAAGCAAATGTCATTGTATTCGGAATAACCACTCTAACCTTGTTAAGATAAGGCTTTTTGACGTTTTCGATTTTTCCGTTAATGAAAAGAATTTTGTCTTTTTTGCCGTTATTTTTGTTTAAAGAAAAATCGTTAATGTTAAGATTTTTTCCGTCAAAATAAGCGTCAAGTCTTGTTATTGACGGGATATTGAGTAATTCTTTTATGACAAGGCAAGAAATGTAGTTGTCTTTGTCCGCCATCAAGTCCGCCTTTATTGCGATATCATCGCCTGAGCCTTTGATATTGCCGTTAATTCCGACATTTCCTTTTGTTGCGGCGAGAAATTTCTCTGTTCCTTTTTGTTTTTTTATAACGTTGTAAAGTGCCTTGCTGTTTAACTTTCCGACTATATCGAAATTATATGTCGGATTTTGTTTTTGATAGTCGTTAATTTTGCCTTGAAGTTCAAACGCCGCACCGCCAAAGGACATTTTATTGTTCGGAATTTCTATTTCATTTGGTTTTATGTTTAAAATCAAATTTTCCGCTTTTAAATTATCAGATAAATCTGTCGGCAAAATTGTCGGTTTTGTCAATGAAATTGTGCCTTCAGGGGTATTTAAGTCGCCTGTGATTTTTACTTTTCCACCTTCAAATTTTGTTAAGATTTTTCCTTTGTCGCTGATTGTGAAATTCTTTAAATCTGCCAAAACCAATGTTTCAGGTTTGTTTAAATTTCCTTTAAGATTTGCCGAAAAACTAATGATACCCTTTGTGTCGGGGATTTTTGCGTCGGGAACAAAATCTATCAGTTTTCCGACCGAAAGATTTTCGCCTTTTAACACAATATCAGTCTTTGCGGAAGAATTTATTGTGCCTCTGAGTTCAACAGGGGTACCGTTTACGAGCAAAGTTGTCGGTTCGATTGTGATGGTATCGTTTTCAAGATTAATTTTCGAGTTTATATTTGTTATTTTGCAGGGGATATTTTTTCCTTTGACAGATGCACCGATGATTTCCGCAAAACCTGAGGAAGCGAGGTGATTTTTTCCGCTTTTGATTTTAAAATTCAAATTGGCTCTTCCCTGAACGGAGTACAAATGAAGCGGATTTTTGATGTTCATTGCATTCAAAAGTGTTTCGGCTGTTGATTTCAGGTTGAAAAGGTTGATGTTTTCCGCAACACATTTTATATCGACGACCAAATTTTTTCCTGTCGTAACAATTCCGTCAAGTTTTATTCTGTCGCTCGGACTTGCCTTAATATCTGCATTTACGGCTATTTTATCATCATTGAATTTCAAATTGATAAAATTATTTTTCATTAACGAGCCGTTTAACACAAATGACAAGTCGGTGACATCGGCTTGTCCCGTTATTTTCGGCGTATTTTCGTTTTCTTCGATTTTAATTTTTGATGATATTTTTGCTTTTATTTCGTATCGTTTTAAATATCTGAAAGGGTTGGTATTAAAGAGTTTTTGAGGTGTTTTTGTCAACAAACTTTCAATTGTTGTTGAAAAATCTATATATTTTTTATTCGCTTGAGATAAAGATCCTTGAGTTTCAATTTTGTTTCCATTGCTCAAAGTCTTTGAAATACGCAGTTTTTCCCCCTCTATAATAAACGGTTCGGAATACATTTTGTCGAAAATTTTAACCTTGTATCTGTTGAGTAAAATTTCAGGCAAATTTTCCGACACGACAAATCCTCCGTTTGCTTTCGGAGAATATTTTAAATTTAAGAATTTATCAAGAGAAGAATGACCCTCTTTATCAATGGACATGCTTAATATCGGGCGGTTGATAATTATTTTTTCAACTTCAACTTTTTTGAAAATTATCGGCAAAACCCTGATTTTTATGGTTAAATCTTTTGCCTTGAACAATTCCTTTTTATCGGGATACAAAACAATAGCATGATGTGCATCAAGATTCAAAGACGTCCTGATTGCAGGTTCGACAACCAATCTTTCAACATTCAGATAAAGCCCCGTCTGTTCAAAAAATTGCTGTTCAAAATTGTCCTTAAAACCTTTGATGTTAACGTATTTGGGAAATAAGAGCAAAACGGAAAGATATGCAATGAACAAAATTGCTGATATCCATAAAGCCAATTTTACAAATATCTTAAAAATACTCCAGATTTGCATATCTGCCTGCTAACTTTGTGCGTCTGCTCCGCCGACAACTTCGGTGATTTCCTGTGTAATTGCCGCTTGACGAGCCTTATTGTAGTCAATCGTCAAGGTTCTTATCATATCATCAGCATTGTTGCAAGCCGCTGACATAGCCGTCATTCTTGATGCAAGTTCGCTTGCAGTTGCTTCCAAAAGTGCCTGATAGATAATGTTTGCAATGTAATAAGGAACAATCTGTCTTAACATTACCGACAAATTCGGCTCAAATTCCATCTCTGAAACAACGTAAGCCTCGGCATTGTCGGTGTTTGTATCCATCGGCAAAATACCCCATTCCTCAACAGAATAGGACATCATGTTCCTGAATCTTGTTGTTACGATTTTCATCTCGTCGATTTGACCGTTAACAAAATCTGTTGACATATCTTCCCCGACAACTGTTCCTAATGCGGAACTGCCGCCCTCAATGAACGCAGGATATGTTTTGACAATTTCAAAATCAATGTTTCTTTGTTCTCTTTTTAAAGCAGACAAGCCTTTTTGACCGATTACGTACAACTTTACGTTAATGCCTTTTTCTTTAAAAGCCTTAATCTCTTTTATCGTATATCTTACGATGTTTGCGTTGTATGCACCTGCCAAGCCTTTATCCGACGAAATTACAAGAATACCGACGTTTTTTGTGTTCCTTTTTTCGAGCAAAACTCTCCAATTTTGAGAGGGTTTTGACGGTTTAATTTCATCTTCCGGATAGTCTTTGACTGTTTTCAAAAGTCTGTAAAGCATCTCTACCATTGATTTTGTAAACGGTCTTGAGGCTTTTACAGCATTTTCGCACTTCTTAACTTTCGCCGCCGCAACCATTTTCATTGCTCGGGTGATTTTTTGAGTGCTTTTAATGCTTGATATTCTGTCTTTTATGTTTTTTTGATTCATTTATCTATCCGAAAAAACTAACTTTAAATTTGTCCAAATGTTCTCTTAATTTTGCTTTGTCTTCATCTGACAATGCTGCACGGTTATTGAGATTGTCGGTAAGATCCTTCAAGTTTGCACCAAAGTAACTGAACCAATCTGTCTTAAATCTGTTCATATCCTTGTTATCAACATTATCAAGATATCCTTCGTTTGCGGCAAACAAGATTGAAACCTGTTCAGCAACGCTCAAAGGTTGATATTGCGGTTGTTTAATAACTTCCGTCAACTTTCTTCCTCTCAAAAGTTGATCACGAGTTGCTTTATCCAAATCACTTGCAAATTGTGCAAATGCTTCCAACTCTCTGAATTGAGCCAAGCCCAATCTCAAGTTGCCTGCAACTTGTTTGATAGCCTTTGTTTGAGCCGCACCGCCTACACGTGATACCGAAATACCTGCGTTGATAGCTGGTCTGATACCTGCGTTAAACAAGTTCGATTCAAGGAAGATTTGTCCGTCCGTAATTGAAATTACGTTTGTCGGAATGTATGCAGAAACGTCGCCCGCTTGAGTTTCAATAATCGGAAGTGCAGTAATACTGCCGCCGCCCAACTCGTCATTGAGTTTACAAGCACGTTCCAAAAGTCTTGAGTGAAGATAGAAGACATCTCCAGGGTATGCTTCACGTCCGGGCGGTCTTCTCAAAAGCAAACTCATTGCACGGTATGCTTGTGCGTGTTTGGTCAAGTCATCGTAAATAATCAAAACCGCTTTGCCTTGCCACATAAATTCTTCCGCAATCGCACAGCCCGCAAACGGTGCAATGTATTGCAACGGTGCAGAATCGTTTGCACTTGCCGAAACGATAATCGAATAATCCATCGCTCCGTGCTTTTCAAGTGTTTTCGCAAGTTGTGCAACCGTTGATGTTTTTTGACCGATTGCAACGTAGATACAAATTACATCTTGACCCTTTTGGTTCAAAATCGTATCAATCGAAATAGCCGTCTTGCCTGTTTGTCTGTCACCGATGATAAGTTCACGTTGACCACGACCGATAGGCGTTAATGCGTCGATTGCCGTCAAACCTGTCTGTAACGGTTCGTTTACAGGTTTTCTCGTTACAATACCGGGGGCAACTGTGTCAATCGCTCTTGTTTTGTCGATTTTGATGTCGCCTTTGCCGTCAATTGCTCGTCCTGTCGGGTCGATGATTCTTCCGATAAGTTCATCTCCAACCGGAACAGATGCGATTCTTCCTGTCGTTCTTACGGTCATGCCCTCTTTGATATGCGTGTAATCACCAAGAATTACAACACCGACGTTGTCTTCTTCAAGGTTCAAAATCATACCCAAAGTGTTGTTTTCATCATCAAATTCAACAAGTTCACTCGACATTGCGTTTTTTAATCCGTAAAGTCTTGCAATACCGTCACCTACAGACAATACCGATCCGATACTGTTAACATCGGTTTCGACATTGTATTTTTCTATTTTCGTCTTTAATATCGACGTAATTTCTTCAGGTCTAATGGTTGCCATTTTTCTATCCTTTTATATAAGTTGTTTTTTAATGTTTTTTAATTTTGTCGCAACGGAATTATCAATAGTTTTGCCGTCAAGTTCGACAATCATTCCGCCGACAATCTCAGGGTTAATTGAATATTCAATTTCAACCTGTTTTGAAAGTTTTTCCTCAAGTTTTCTTTTGAGTTTTTCTTTGAGAAAATCTTTCATTTCAACCGCTGTTACTGCTTTTACGGTCAAAAGATTTTGTTTTTGCTTAATCAGTTCAATGTAGGCATTTTTTATTTCTGAAATTACATCAAATCTTGCATTGTCTGCCAAAAGATACAAAAAATTCATCGCCGTTTCTGACACTTTGTTCTCGAAAATTTGCTTAATTGCATCTTTTTTATCTTCAAGTTTGATAATCGGATTTGAAATAAATGTTCTTAGTTCCGAATTTTCGTCAAAAGTGCCTGAAATCAAGTTAACATCATTGATAACACTATTTGTTGTATTTGAGTTTTCTGTTACCTCAAATAGTGCTTCTGCATATTTTTTTGCTATATTTGCAAGTTTTGAGTTAATCTTATTCATCAGATTTTTTCCAATTCTTCGATTGCATTTTCGATTAATTTATCGTGCAATGTTTCATCTTGCGATAATTTTGCACGAATATCGCTGAGGGCTGTGTTGACTGAATTTTCAGCCGTTTCTTTTGTCAAAGAAGAGTTTATTCTTGAGGCTTCACTCTCGACTGATTTTGTTGCATTTTCAGTCAAGATTTGTTTTGCCTTTTCTGTATCTTCTTTTGCTTTCTTTTCAAGCGAATGAAGAGTATTTTGGGCTATATTTCTGATTTCTGCCGTTTCTTGAGGAGTTTTTTCATAGTCCAATTTTGTTTCTTCCAAAGTTTTAAGTGCGTTTTCTTTGTCAGAAACGGAATCGTTAACTGTTTTTATGGTTTTTTCCGTCAAATTATCCACTGCATTTTTCATTTTGTCTTTTAACAAAAAGTACAAAGCAATCGCCAAAATGAGGAAATTGAGCATATTTGAATGAACTATGTTATTCCACGATAAGTCGAACATTTATACCCCCAAAACCTTATCGACAATAATCTTTGAGATTTCTGCCGAACCTTTGTTCAACTCTTCTTTGGAATTTTCCGCTTCGTTTTTCAAAACGGATTTTTCTTCTTCAATGCGGATTTTTTGAGCCTTTTCAAATTCATCTGTTTCGGCTTTATTTTCCGCTTTGAATTTTTCTGTTCCGTTTGAAACTGTTGCAGTTGCTTCCGCTCTTGCAGCAGCGAGTTCGGTTTGTTTTTTCTCTGCAATTTTATCCGTTGCGGTGCGGGCATTTTCAGCCTCGTCGGAATTTGCTTTCAAAAAAGCCTCTCTTTCTTCCATAATTTTAATTACGGGTTTATACAAGATTGCATTCATAATGAAAACAAAGAGGATAAAACTTATTGCTGATACTAAAAACGTTGCGTTAAATTCCATCGAATTGACCTTTTAATTATTTTCCCAACAATTGGAATGCTATTACGAAACCGTACAAAGCACATGCTTCTGAAAGTGCTGCACCCAAAAGGAAGAAACCGAATGCTTTACCTGCAACTTCGGGTTGTCTTGAAACTGCGTCCATCAAGCCTTTTGTTGCAATACCGATACCTAAACCTGCACCGACTGCACCGAAACCGATTGCAATACCTGCACCTAATTGAGCCAATTCTGCTGCCATAATTTTTTCTCCTTATAAAATTGTTTGATTAGTGACTTTCGCCTTCGGCAGAGCCTATATAGGCTACCGTAAGCATCATAAATACGGTTGCTTGGATAAATGCAACCAAAATTTCAAATAACATTACCGGAAGCGGAACAAAATATGCACAAGCCGATAATGCAATGGATACAAGAACTTCGCCTGCAAAGATATTCGCAAATAACCGGATTGCCAAACTCAACGGTCTTGTGAACATTTCAAGAATTTCGACAAGAGCCATGACAATTCCGACGAATGAAAATTCGTGTAAAAAGAACTTAAATTTTTTCTTTTTAATACCGACTGCAACGTAGTAAACAAGCACTATGATTGCCATTGCGGCTGTCAAGTTTATGTCATTCGTTGGGGACGCAAGTTCTCCTTTTGAGAGGTGAAACATTCTGAGTGGCAATTGTCCGCATAGGTTTGCAGTTACAATAAAAAGGAACAATGATGCTGCAAGAGGGACGTGTTTTTTTGCGTTTTTTCCGCCAATCATCGAATTTGTTAAGTTTACAAACATTCCGACAATCGCTTCTGCAACAGCCTGCAACTTAGTCGGGAAAATTGACATTTTCACGGTTGCAAACAAAGAGAATATTATCAAAAATGCCATGACTGACCACATTGTAATCAATGTATCCAAATTTACGGTATATCCGCATATAGCCTTTGTTAAGTGTTCCATTTGCACCTCACATATATACATTATATGTTATCACAAAAAAAATTTGTTGATAATTTTGTGAAGTTATTTGATACTTTTTATATGGAAAAGCAATGCCGAACAATCTTATTCGTAATATGTTATATGGCAGGAATTGCAGGGTTTTTGACTGATTGTATCACCCCTTTTGCACTTCTGCTTTTTGTCATGCTCATTATTGCGGTAAGTAAACATTTTTGTTCGGGAAAGTATGCAATTGCCTGCTTTTTAGTTTTTTTAGTCGGTTTTGTTAACACTTCTTTCAGAATGAAAAATTTTGATGAACTTGCCGCAATTGCACCGAAAAATGAGGTTACGGTTGTCGGAAAGGTTGTTTCTTTGCCGTCGTCATCGTCAGAAGAGTTTACAAAATTTTCTCTTGATGTTCAAAAATATAATCTTTACAAGCAGAAACAAAAGCCTGTAAATTCAAAGATTTTAGTCACATTTTTTGCAAGTAAAAATGTATATGAAAATATTGAAACGGGCGATGTAATTTCCATAACGGGCAGATTAACCGTTCCGAAATCCGCCGCAAATCCCTCGGAATTTTGCTATGCAACCTATTTGAGATTGCAAAATATTCACGCAAGATTATTTGTTAACGACGGAAACTTTATGCTTGTTTCCAAGCCTGACAAGGGCGTTTTTAAGTTTTTGGCATCATTAAACAGATTGAGAAATAAAATTGTCGATATGCACGCCGTGAACATAAAATCGCCAGAACTTGAGTTATTGGGCGGAATTGTGTTCGGGGACGATGCGGTAAGTCCGACGCCTGAGATGAAAACTTCCTTTCAACATTCGGGATTAACTCACATCATTGCTGCGTCGGGAATGAACGTCAGTATGATTTTCGGTATGTGGTTTTTCCTGTCGCAAATTCTTCGGATAAATTACAAATTCTCAATTGTCATCGGTATGGTGTCGGTCGTTTGTTATACTTGTATGACGGGATTTGGACCGCCTGTTTTGCGTGCAACTTTGATGTTACTTTTGATTTTGCTCGGAAAATTAATCGACAGAACCGCAAATTCAGTTACATTGCTGTTTATCGTTGCATTCTTAATGTTGGCTGTTTCCCCGACAATGATTACAAATATCGGATTTCAGTTGTCTTTTACCGTCACTTTGGGCTTGCTTTCGACTTGCCCGATAATTTTTGACAAAATAAAAAATAAATTTGTGAATATTCTCGCATCGTTCGTAATAGTACCGATTATAGCCCAATTCTTTGCTTCGCCTATTCAAATGTTTTACTTCAATTCATTTTCACCTTATGCGGTTTTCGCAAATATTTCGGTCGTTCCGACGTTATCGGTCGTAAGTTATTTGGGCTTTATAAGTTCAATTCTCGCACTGTTTAAGCCGATAGCGTTTTATTGCGTTAAAATTTTCGATTTTATGTTAATGCCGTTTTTGAGTTTTATTGTCGGAGTTGCGGATTTCTTTTCTAAAATGCCGTATTCAAATGTGGTTGTGCCATCTCCGAATATTTTGCAGATATTTTTGTACTATTCGATTTTGGTTTCGATTATCGCATTTTTTGCTTCGGAAAACAGAAAAAAAACATTTGTCTTAATCTCATCAATCGCTTTGATATTATTGCTTTTTACCTATATTCCTTTTAAAAACGGAAAGAATGAAATTTTATTTTTTGATGTGGAAAATGCCGATTCGTTTTTAATCAAAACTTCTGCTGAAAAATATATTTTGATTGACACGGGCAAGGCTCCTTTTAAGAATTTTTCTCCCGCTGCTGAGAGAGTTATCTTAAAATACTTTGAGGACAAGGGAATTGACCGTTTGGATTTGTTGGTGTTGACTCATTTCGATTCTGACCATGCCGGCGGTGCAATCCCAATTATGGACAAGGTTTCAGTTAATAAAATTATCGTTCGTTCTACGGTCGGAGATTCTCCTCTTTCAAAGAAAATTTTGAAAAAGGCAAAAGAAAATAACATTCCTTTTTCTGTTCCGAAAAATCTCGATATTCTCTATGATGACGGGCAAAACAGCCTTAGCGTTGTTTATTCTGAAAATGGTGATGACAATAACCGTTCGTTGATGAATATTCTTGAAACTCCTTGCGGGACGGTGCTTTTCACGGGCGACAGCGGTGTGGATTCTTTTGAGAGGGTGAAAGAAAATTTGCCCCGTAAAGTTTCTATTTTGAAAGTTGCACATCACGGTGCAAAAGGGACGGTTTCGGATAAATATTTAGAACATATAAATCCTGAAATTGCTCTTATTTCAACGGGTTTTAACATATACGGTCATCCGAATGAAGAAACAATTGACTTGCTCAAAAAGCACCATGTGAAAATCTTGCGAACCGATGTGGATAATGCGGTTAAGGCAGTTTTGCAAAAAGATAAAATATTGCTGTATTCTTATAACAACAGCAAAAAACGATTTGAAAGGATTGACAATGAGTTGTGATTTCAAAAAAATTCTCATTATAAAATACGGTGCAACCGCTGAAATAATTGCATCTTTGGCTACTGTTCAAAGTATTAAAAATTCTTATCCGAATATGCAAATTGATTATTTTACCGAGGAAATTCCTGCAAAATTGTTCTCTTGCGAGAAAAATATTTCTGAGATTTTTTCAACAAAAAATCTTTCTTTCGGAGAAATTCTCAAGTATTCCAAAATTTTCAAAGAGAAAAAATATGATGCGGTAATTGACTTGAACGGTTCTGTTAAATCGTATTTTTTAACATTGTTAATCGGTGCAAATCAGGTCATAACGGCAGAAACAGAGCAAAATATTCCGCCCGTTAAAAATTTTTATAAGTCAGTCAGTGAAAAAATTGATGGATTGGAATTTGTTGAAAATGCTGAAATAACAGTGCCTTCTCGGATTTCTGATATAGTTTCTGCGGCAATTCCGACGGAGAAAGATTTTGTTGTGATTTCGACTCAAACGGCAAAAGCCACAGAGGGAAAGAAATATCGGCTTAACAAATTCAAAGATTTGGCGGAAAAAATTGTCGAAAAGTACGATGTCGAGGTCTTTTTTATCGGAACAGCCCGTGAACGGAGTGCTTTGAGCGTTTTTGAAAATATCAATCCGAAAATCCATAATTTCGGAGGAAGATTTGATATTCTTGAATGTGCGGCATTTTTGAAAAGGGCTAAATGTGTTATCGGCATTGATTCTGCTCCGATTTATATCGCTAAATCCGTCGGAGTTCCGACAATCGGGCTTTTCGGTGCCACATCTGCACAAAACAAAGGTTTTGTCGGAGAAAAAATATATTCCGTTTCCTCAAAATATCTTTCTTGTATCCCTTGCGGAAAGTCACGCTGTCGCCTTAGAAATGAGGAATATTCACCCTGTCTTGACGATATTTTGCCCGAAGATATTACAAATCTTATAGATGAATGCGGATTGTTGCCGTTAAAATCATAGTTATGTTATTATTGTCACGGAGAAAAAAATGGATTTTTTAACAGCATCACTACAAGTTAAGAGCATGAGCATTTTTGAAGCGGGCATGATTTTTTGCTTTGGTGCAAGTTGGCCGTTTGCTCTTTATAAAACTCTTAAAACCAAGACTGCAAGCGGAAAAAGCAGAACTTTTTATGTTTTGATTTTAATCGGCTATATTTGTGGCATGCTCCATAAAATATTGTATAATATGGATATCGTATTTTGGATGTATGTGGCTTGTTTTTTGCTGATTGCAGTCGATTTTACGTTCGTTATGATTTACAGAAAGAAAAATGATAAACCCGATGAAAGCATTAAAATTGAAGAAAAAGTTGTTTAGTTTGTTAGCAATAACGGTTATTTTGACTGCATTTGCACAACAACCGATAAGAGCAGATGAAATTGATGAAGTTTCTGTTGAAGACAGAATTGCGGCTGTCGGTTTTGGGAAAGTTTTTTCTTCTGATCCTCAAAAAGAAATTTTAAACATTTTCAAAAAACTTGATTCTTATAGCGAAAAACAAGATTTAAAAAAGTTGAAATTGTTGTATAGCGACGATTTTGTAAATAATGACGGCTATGATATTGATACGTATCTCAAATCTGTTAAGAACGGATTTTCGAGTTACAAAGTTAAAAATTTGTTTACGAAAGTCAATAATATTGCGATAAATGACGATTACGCCGTTGTTCACGTAACAGAAACGGGCGAGGCAGAAACCTTGAAACCTGTTGAAGGAATTTCTGGAAACGGGCTTATTATCTCGACTGCGGACGTTTATTATTACTTGAAACGAGAGAATGGAAAATGGAAAATCGCATCGTCGAATATTATGGACGAAACTTGCTCAATCCTTTACGGTTCGGCAAAAAGCGTCTATTTTTCCATAAATGTACCATCTCAAGTTAAATCGGGAAGCGAATATACGATATCATTGGCTTTTGCCCCGTTGAAAGAGGTTTTTGTTGCAGCGTCATTGTTTTCGTCCCCGATTATTTATCCTATGAATTTGCCGAAAACAGATTTTAAGGCAATCAAGGGCGATGGAGTGCTTGAGCGGCTTGTTACGGCTAATTCTGATGATTATAACGAATATGCCGTTGCTACAATCGGTATGACTTCTCCGAAGTTGATTACCGATAATCAGTATGAACTTGAAACAACGGGTTCGGCTATTGTTATGCGTCGTGTCAATGTTTTCAGACCCATGCCGCAAAAAATTTCAAAAAAACATGTAGAGAAAAAAATTGATAAGTTAACTGAGAAAGACGGTCAAGGTGAATAGATTAAAAAGACTGTTGAGTTATTTCGGAAATGCTTTTATCTATTATGTTTTGGCATTTTGTTTGAAATCATATATTTTGAATAAAGTTATCGGTCAATTATTTACGGATACAAATTCTTTCTTTTCGCTCGTGCTTGTGAAAAATAACGGTGCGGCGTTTAATCTGTTTGCGGGTTTTCAGGATTGGCTCGTTATTTTTGCAATTGCGATAATTTTGGCGATAACTGTTTATTTGTCGATGAAAAAACTTTATATTTCCGAAAATTTTTTGATGATGTTATCTCTTTTTTCGGCAGGAATTGCGGGAAATGCGATTGAAAGATACACGCTCGGATATGTTGAAGATTTTATAAAAATAAATCTTTTTAATTTTCCTGTTTTTAATCTCAATGATATTATGATAACCGTTGGGGCAGTAACGATTGCGTTAGCCGTCATTAATGATAAACGACGTGAAATTCAAGAGAATAAAGATGCAGAAGACGACCTTATATACGGAGATTAATGACGAAGGTAAACGGCTTGATGTTTATTTGGCGGAGGTTTTGACCGATTTTTCGAGGAGCAAAATTCAGTCCGCTATAAAACATGGCGAGGTTCTTGTTAACGGAAACCCCGAAAAGCCATCGTACTGCGTTAAAGAAGATGATAAAATTGATTTTTCGATAGAAAATGCCGAAGAAATTTTTATTCAACCTCAAGATATTCCGCTCGATATCAGGTATGAAGATGAAAATATTTTGGTTGTTAATAAACCCAAAAATATGCTTACTCACCCTACAATGAAAGAGCGTGAAAATACGCTTGTTAACGCTCTTTTGAATAAATACGGCTATAACGGTTTGTCGAATTTAAACGGCTCAATGCGTCCGGGGATTGTTCATCGGCTTGATAGAAATACCTCGGGGCTTTTGATGGTTGCAAAAAATAATGCCGCTCATGAATTTTTGACGGAACAAATAAAGTCAAAAACCGCAATCAGAAAGTATCTTGCGGTTGTTTCAGGAACATTTGATAATGACTGCGGTATGGTTGATGAACCGATTGCAAGACATAAAACGAAATGTGAAAAATTCTGTGTTCAAGATGGCGGAAAACCGTCTGTTACGCACTATACGGTGCTTGAAAGATTTAAAAAATATACGCTTTTGGAACTTCAATTGGAAACGGGCAGAACACACCAAATTCGTGTTCACATGGCTCATATAGGACACCCGATTGTGAATGACAGCCTTTATGGCGGCGAAAAAATTAAAGTTAAAACAACAGAGCAGGTCTTAGAGGCTTATAAATTGTCGTTTTGTATAATGAACGGCGACAGAATTGACATAGAAATTTCTGCGGATAATGATATTACAAAGGTTTTGAATAAATTAAGGGACGATAAAAATGAATAAAAATTTGATTATTGTTTTGGGCGAAATTTTAACGGCAGTGGTGATTTATTTTGTTTTTAATACTTACATGCCGATGGATTTCAACTATACATGCCCGTTTGACGGAAATGAATACCATACGACAGTTGCGATTTTAATAACGGTTGTATATCTTGCGGGAGTAGTATATTCGACGATTTTGCACATGTTTTTTGATATTACCGAACAAGATAAATTGAAAGCATATAAAAAAGAACGTGAAAAAAATTCGATTTCAGGAGCGGAAAAGGACAGCGAAATTGCGGCTCTTGAAAATAAGGTAAAAACGCTTGAAACCGCACTTGACAGCCTTATTAAAAAGGATAACAAATAATTTTATTAAAAATTATTAAAAGTATGTAACTCTTTGAAAACAATGTGGTTGACAACGAGTTATGTCTAAAGTTAAATAGAATTATTCCCGACAAGGGGATACTCGTAATGTGCTGATAACGAGTTGAATAACAAAAAGGAGAAAATAATGCCGACTATTGCACAATTAGTTCGCAAAGAACGTCAAAAATTGACAGATAAGACGAAGTCACCTGCTTTGGAAAATTGCCCGCAAAAACGTGGCGTATGCACCAGAGTATATACGACTACGCCGAAAAAACCTAACTCAGCATTAAGAAAAGTAGCCCGTGTAAGATTGACTAACGGATTTGAAGTTACTTCATATATCCCCGGTATTGGTCACAACTTGCAAGAACACAGTGTAGTTCTCATCAGAGGCGGCAGAGTTAAAGATTTACCTGGTGTAAGATATCACATCATCAGAGGTACTTTGGATACTGCTGGCGTTGCAAACAGAGAACAAAGCCGTTCAAAATACGGTGCTAAAAAAGCAAAAGCTAAGAAATAGAGGTAATTATGTCAAGAAGAAGCAAACCGGAAAAAAGAGTACCGGCACCTGATGCAGTATATAATAACGTTGATATTTCAAGATTTATTAACCGTCTTATGCGACGTGGTAAAAAATCGATTGCTGAAAAGATTTTCTATTCAACACTCGAAAGAATCAAAGAAAAAACTAAGGAAGATGCACTTGAAGTTTTCCAAAAGGCACTTACAAATGCAACTCCTCTTCTTGAAGTTAAAGCAAGAAGAATCGGTGGTTCAACATACCAAGTTCCTCTCGAAGTTGCACCCGACAGAGGTATGGCTCTCGGTTCAACATGGTTGATTGAATCAGCAAAGAAAAGAAACGGAAAATCAATGGTTGAAAAACTTACGGCTGAACTCACAGACGCAGCAAATGGTCAAGGTGCAGCATGTAAGAAAAGAGAAGACACCCACAAAATGGCTGAAGCAAACAAGGCGTTTTCTCATTACAGATACTAATTCAGATACCGAAAGGTTACGAAAAAGGGCGACAAAAGTCGCTCTTTTTTATTATAAAAAATTCAAAATCAAAAAATAATTTGATTTTTCAATAAAAAAGGTTGGCGTTAACCAACCTTTTTTTTTATGAATGATTTTTGATTATTCAATCGGTTCAAAGTCTGCCGCACCGTGTTTGCAAATGGGGCAAATGTAATCAGCGGGGAGTGTTTCACCTTCGTAGATGTAGTCGCAAATTTTACATCTGAACCCTTTTTTCTTTGCGGTTGCGGTTTTAACTCTGGTATTTTCAAGATAGTGAGAATATGTCAAAGATGGGCTGTCCGAGAGGACTTCCGAAGATTCGACTTCTCCAACGAAAAGAGTGTGGGTGCCGTAATCTTGAATATCAACGACTTTTGCACAAATTATTGCGTTAGAATATTCGGGCAAGTATGCTGTTCCGTTTGTGCATCTTTCAATGTTGTTAACGTCAGCAAATTTATCGGTATCTTTTCCGCTATGGTAGCCGAATTTTGAGAAAACAGAGAACGGCGTTTCTTCCGTCAAAACGGAAATGCTGAATTTGCCTGTTTTTAATACCATATCGTGGGTCAAATTTTGCTTGTTGACTGCGATTGATATTCTTTTCGGATTTTCCGTAATTTGGTTAACTGCGTTTATAATGCAGGCATTGTCTTTGTTTTCGTCATTTGCTGATAAAAGATATAAGCCGTAATTTATTTTGAACATTGCATTCGTTTCGGGCTTTTTGACGGGGATTGATGCTCTGATTTCCTGTACCATTGCTTCAATTTCATCTTCTTGATGAGGTTTGAGGGTGGACATGATTTTGACGGAATGTTCAAGCATTTTTATGCCACTCATTGTTTCAAAAATATTTGTGAATACTTTTTCCGTAACGGGAACCCAAGAACCGTTGTACATCAAGCCGATAGTGCGGTTTTTGAGGTTGTGTGCTTTCAAATCGAGAAGTACGGTTTCCATCGGGGTGAAAATGCCCGCATTGTACGTTGCGGCTGCAATCACGATATGACTGTATTTGAACGCTTCTGCAACTATGTATGACGGGTGCGTTTTTGAAACGTCGTAAATTTTTACACCTTTTATTCCGAGGTCGTAAAGTCTTGAGGCGAGTACTTCTGCTGCATTTTCGGTATGTCCGTAAACCGAACCCGATAAAATCAAAACAGATTCGATTTCGGGGGTATAAGAACTCCATTTTTGATATTTGTCGATAAACCAATTGAGATTTTTTCTCCAAACAGGTCCGTGGAGCGGGCAAATCATTTTGATTTCAATATTTGCTGCTTTTTTGAGAAGATTTTGTACTTGCGGACCGTATTTTCCGACGATATTTGTGTAATAACGTCTTGCATCATCGAGCCAATCTCTTTTGAAATCAACTTCGTCAGCGAAAATATTTCCGTCCAACGCACCGAAAGTTCCGAATGCATCTGCCGAGAACAAAATTTTGTCCGTAACATCGTAAGTTACCATGACTTCCGGCCAATGTACCATCGGGGCAAAAACGAATGTAAATGTGTGTTTTCCTGTATTTAAAGTGTCACCTTCGACAACGAGTTGAACTCTTGAATCGATGTCAAAGTTGAAAAATTGTTTAATCATCACAACGGTTTTTTTGTTGCAAACAACCGTAACTTCAGGGTATCTCAAAACGAGTTCCTGCAATGTTGCGGAGTGGTCGGGTTCCATGTGGTTGACGATTACATAATCCAATTTTCTTCCACCGAGAGCGTACTCAAGGTTTTCAAAAAATTGCATAGAAACATTTTTATCAACCGTGTCAATCAAAACGGTCTTTTCATCTTTAACAAAATATGAATTGTAAGAAGTACCTCTTTCAATTGGATAGACATTTTCAAACAACGCAAGGCGTCTGTCGTTTCCGCCCACCCAAGTGATGTCTTCGTTAATTTTTTTTGTGCAGTGCATATCCACCTCTTTCGTTAGTGTTTTAACAATATTTTTTCACAAACAAAAGAGATAAATAACTGCTCCTTTTGGTTATTTTACAAAATTTAGTATAGATTTTTCACAATCTTTTACGAAAGATTTGAATTTTGTAAAAATCGTACCGTAAGTCATAATTTTGTATTTTTCAGGTTGGGTAATTCTTTCGTATTTGATGTCAGGAACACCGAAAAGCATTGCGTAAACGGGTTTATAGCCGTTCGGAAGATTTAATTCATCAACGATTGCGGGAGCGGACTTCCAACATCTGTAAAGCAAGCCGCACCAAAGAGTTCCGACCCCTAAAGATTGTGCATAAAGTTCAAAATAACTCAGTGCGATAATCGGGTCAATGTCGCTGCAAGGTGCATCAACAGGCGATGAAACGATAAGTGCGTGAGGTGCGTTTCTGAAAACTCTGTCCCTTCCACCTTTATAGGGGTCAAGCAGCATCGTTTTCATCTGTTGGGCAGTTTCCGTGTTCGGATTTTGCTCAATCATTTCTTCCATTTTTTTGTAAGTCGCATTTTTAAATTTTTTCATTGATTCCATATCTTCAATGAATGTGAATGTGAGCGAGTGGTTGTTGCAGCCCGTCGGAATCCATGGGAGCATATTTTTTAATTCGTTTAAAGTGCTTTTGTTCAAATTTTCGGACTTGAATTTTCTTATGCTTTTTCTTGATTGAATAAGGTTTAAAACTGCTTCAGGTGATTGGATTTTGAAAGTTTTTAATGATTTATCGGGATTTTTTCCGAAAATAGAAATCGCTCCTGTCGGGCAAATTGCAAAACAGTGTTGGCATTTCATACATCTTTCTTCGCCACCCTCAACGACTTTCGGCAAACTGTCCTCTCCTCGTTCCAAAACATCGCAAGAACAGTCCGCAATACAACGACCGCAGCCAATACACTTGTTTTTATCAACTTTAAAATTCAATTTTCCCATAAATATGCCCTTTTTAATAACAACCACGCTCTATTTTAACATATTTTTCGAGATTTTCACAGTCTTTCTACTGATTGTGAAGTATGTATTTTTTTTCATGATATTGTTAAAATTTTTTTATGAGCAGTAATTTTGATTTTCTTCAAAAAGTCGATGACGAAATTTTTAATCTCGCAAAAACCGCCGAGAAACTCTTTCGTGACGAGTATTTTGAACAATGTATTACGCAAACAAGAAAACTTGCGGAAAGAATAATCAGAAATGTTTTGGGCAATTCTGTTACGGTTGAGGACAGTTTTGACAATATGCTCTACAAGTTGAAAACCGTTTCAAAAAATACCATGCGTGAGCAGGAATTTATCAGCGATATGTATTTTTTGAAAAAACAGGGCAACCTTGCAACACACGGTGAAAAAATCGAAAATAGCGGCGAAGTCGCTCTCGATTGTCTTGAACACGCTTTTGAAGCGTGCATAAATTTTGCCTACTCAAAAACCAATGATGACACCTTGAACAGGTTGATTTTTGATGAAAAATTGCTCGTTTTGGGCGAGAAAAACCAAAATCTTCAGGCTCAATATCGCACCGAACTTGAAAGAAATGAAAATCTGCCCGATGATGACGAAGAATTTTTAAACGATATTGAAGAAAAAAATGATGAGGATTTTTCAAAAAAACATAAAAAATCTTCAAATTTTGATAAAAAATCACAAAAATCGAACGATTTTGAACAAAAATCATCAAAAAATCACAAAAAACACAAAAAAAACAAAAAAAATCGTGAAAAATTTGACGAGGAAAATGAAAAACCTCAAAAAACTTTTATGCAAAAAGTTATGACAGCCGTTGTGATTTTCTGCGTGGCTGTTTTCGGAATTTTGTATTTAATGGCGGAAGTGCCGAGATTTTTTGAAAATTTCGATGTCAAAAATATTTTCTCCAAAAATGCTCCCCAAAATGAACCCGAAAAACTTAAAAAAGCCCCAAAACCTCAATCAAAATCTAATCAGATTAAAAATCCACAAAAACAAACGGACTATAGCAAAGATGATTTTTCGGTGACAAAAAATTTTTCTATCTAATCTCTATCGTAACAAAAAAGCCCTCAATTGAGGGCTTTTGCTTTATTTTTTGAATTAATTTTGGTGGCTTCTGATTGATTCGAGTTCCGCAAGTTCTTTTTGAAACGGGGAAAGTTTGTTGATTTTTTTGATTACTTCGGGGAATTTTTCGCAAGCGAAGTCGATTTCTTCTTCCGTCGTAAATCTGCTCAAACTCAATCTGATGCTGCCGTGAAGTGCCGTAAACGGTACTCCCATGGCTCTTAACACGTGGCTCGGGTCTAAACTTCCCGAGGTGCATGCACTGCCTGAACTTGCACAAATTCCGAGTTCGTTGAGGTATAACAAAATCAATTCGCCCTCAATGTACTCAAAACCGATGTTTGTTGTGTTTGGAACTCTGTTTCCCGTTGAAGAGTTCAATCTTGCGTTGAAAATATTGTGCAAAATATTTCTTTCCAATTTGTCACGCAATTTTTTAACTCTCGTAAGTTCTTCTCCGAGTGAATCATAAGCCAATTCTGCCGCTTTGCCTATTGCAATAATGCTTGCGGTATTTTCTGTTCCTGCACGTTTGCCTCGTTCCTGATGTCCGCCTGTGATTAACGGTGCAAACGCCGTTCCTGCCTTGACATACAATGCTCCTATGCCTTTTGGTGCATGGAATTTGTGTCCCGAAATTGATGCAAAATCAACTTTCGTATTTTTAAAATCCATTTTGATTTTGCCTGCTGCTTGTACAGCATCAACAAACACTTTTGTGTCGGGATTTTTTTGCTTAACTATTTCTGCAACTTTTTCGTACGGGAAAATAATACCCGTTTCGTTATTTGCCGCCATCAAAGAAACCAAAGTCGTTTCGGGACGGATAGCCTCTTCGAGTTCCTTCATATTCAAATTGCCGTCGGCGTCAACTCCGAGGTAAGTCACCTTGTGTCCTTGTTTTTCAAGGTCTTTGTATGTGTTCAAAACACAAGGGTGTTCGACCTTTGTCGTAATGATGTGCTTTTTGCCGTAACCTTGGTTGACAACCCCTCGAATTGCCGTATTTGCACCTTCTGAGCCTGAACCTGTGAAGTAAATTTCCTTTTGGTCATTTGCTCCCATAAATTCTTTTACGGCTTCTCTTGCATCGGCAATTTTTCGTCCGACTTTTCCCGCAAAATCATACATTCCTCCCGGGTTTGCATAATTTTCCGAAAAATATGGCAACATTTCTTCGAGGACTTTTTCATCGACCTTTGTTGTTGCATTGTTATCTAAATAAATTAATCTGTCTGCCATTTTATACTAATATAACCTCAACGTCTTCAGAAATATGTTTTTTCAAGATTTTTTCAACATAATTCTTTGTTAATTGTGACTTTTGGCAAGCACTGCATTTGCCTGCGAATTTGATGTAAATTTTGTTTCCGTCAATATCGACAAGTTCTACGTCGCCGTTGTCTTTTCTGAGTTCGGGAGCAACGTATTTTTCAATAACCTTGCTGACTTTCAAAATTTCTTGAGTTTTTGTAAGTGCGGGTTTTTCGCTTCTGATTTCTTTTAAAATCGCTTCAATAGCAGATTTACAGTGTCCGCAGCCACCGCCTGCTTTTGTGAACTCAGTAACTTCTTCAACTGTTTTCAAGTTATTTGTTCTGATTTGCTCTTTAATGGTGTCTTCCGTTACGTTAAAACATTGGCATACGATTTTTTCTTTCTTTTCCGCAATGCAAGTTTCGCCGTAATAATCCGCAATTGCCGCTTCAAGGGCTTCATGCCCCATAACAGAACAGTGCATTTTTGCAGGAGGCAAACCGCCTAATTCATCAACGATGTCTTTGTTTGTAATCTTTCTTGCTTCGTCAATGTGCATTCCGATAATCATTTCCGTCAAAATACTCGAACTTGCAACTGCCGAGCCGCAACCGAAAGTTTGGAATTTTGCATCTGTGATTATTCCGTTTTCATCAACTTTTAAGTAAAGTTTCAACATATCTCCGCAAGTCAATGAACCTGCTTCCCCGATGGCGTCCGCATCGTCAATCATGCCCGCATTCTTCGGGTTTTTATATAAATCTGTTACTTTATCCGTGTATTCCCACATAATTTCTCCAATCTTATACCTATATTTTAATATGAAAATAATTCCTTGATTAAATTTTTTAATTTTTAATTAATTTTTTCTAAACTTTTCTTGATTTTTACAAAATTAACATTAGAAAATCTATATAAACGAATTTTAGGAATTTGATTTTATGGACAATTTTTTAATATCCTCTATTTTCAGTATTGATTTAAAATGCAAAATCATTATATAAATATTGTGAGGCTGAATATAGGCTCGAAAACAAGTGGTAATGCCGAAAAGGCAAAATCTAAATCAGACTGAAAACGGTACGGCTATTAAGTTTTGTTAATAATTAAACTTAACAAAACAAACAAATCGGAGGAAAGAGAGAAATGGGTTTAGCAGCAACACAAGCAAGGTACTTGGGACTCACTGCAAGAAAAACGAACGTTGAATTTGAAGGTCAACAGGTAAACCAACAAAGAACAGCGTTGGCGAACCATTCAGCCAATTTATACAATCAACTTTATGCTCTTACGGTGCCGACCCCTCCGAATGTTACGGATTATTACAAAACCGAATATTCTTACAGTATTGCAGGTACGTCATATACAATTGATGAATATAACAAAGAAGATGACGGTACTTATACAATAAAAGTTTCATACACCGATTATAAAGATGTCGGTTCAAAATCTTTTGTAACAGGTAGTTTAAGAAGTAACGGCGATGGAACTTATTGGGTTCAAACATCTTCTTCGACAGAATCATATCTTCTCGATACGGCTGCTGCCGAACCGAACGAAGCACTCGATACGGCTCAAAAAAGACAAACTCCCGGAAAATATGTTTCTTACAAAGATACAGAAAATAACATGACATATTACTTTGATACGGATTGGTTAGAGGCTCAGGCTGCCGATTATCAAGGTACTTTGGACAGATATTACATTTCAAAAGAACTTGATACAAAAACTGATACAAGAAAAAATTGTCAGTTATCTTTTGATAAAAACGGCTACATCGAAACTGTTGTTGACCCGTCAATTACGGAAACTCCCGTAACTTGTACGGCAACGACCGAACAGGATACAGATGCCTACAACAAGGCAATGAACGATTATACCTACGATAAAGCAGCTTATGAAAAATCTATTGCAGATATTAACTCGCAAACAGAGCAAATTCAGGCACAAGACAGATCGCTTGAATTGAGATTGCGACAATTGGATACCGAACAACAAGCGTTGATGACAGAAATGGATTCTTTGAAGTCTGTTCTTGATAAAAACATTGAAAAAGTATTTAAAGTATTTGCATAGAAAACGGGGAGAGAAAGATGTCTTACAAAAACGACAGTTTATTGGTAATTTCAAACAAATACGGCGGTGCAAGCGGTGATGCCAAAGCAATGTTATTCCAAACCTATGACCAATTAAGAGATATGATTGTCAGCGGTTCGGCTACTGACGGTGCAGGTTTTGGTACAGCTGGTACTTGGCTTTGGAACGTTGCAAGATTTATCGCACCGAGTTCGTTCATGAACGTTATGGGGGGAAGTTCTCAAATTAATATCCCCGGTACTTCGTACTGGAATGCAATGCAAGGCGGAACTTCAACAGTTGACGGCGGTAACTCCGCTTTCGGTATCAGCGACTTAGGTTCTTTCCCCGGATTTCCGAGTGGTGCTGCTTCCGTAATGTCAGGTTTCGGTTCGTCAAATTCAGGCTACATTACAGGTGCTGCCGCATCTGTCGCTTCTGCTGCTGACCTCGCAGGCGTTGCAGGTATCAACGCTGCAGCTTACGCTTCGGGCATGGCGTCAGGTTACGGCTATGCAAACAGTTTGGTCCTTCCTGCAGCAGGTATCGTTTCTGGTTTAGGCGGTATTTTGCAGGCAATTTCACCTTATGCAGGTATTTACGGTATTGCAGGTACAATCGTCGGTAACTTGATGCAAGGTACAGGTAGTGCGGCACTTTCCGCTTACCAAAATGTAACCGCTAAAATTCAGGCAAACGCCGATACAATTCTTGAAAACAAAGTTAAAAACATTGAATCAGTCGTAAAAATGCTCGGCGTTCAAAGTGATGTTGTTAACAAAATGTTGAAAGAAGAATTGGAAGGTGCTAAAAAATCTGTCGATAATATCACCGACTAATATTAATTTTTGTAACAAAATAAACAGGTTTTTTGGCTTACAAAGAACCTGTTTGATTTTTTCCAAAATCATGCAAACGCTTTATTGAATTGAATTTGAGCATGTTAAGAAATGTAACAAAATCAAAAAAAACAAACAAAAAATTAAAGTTTTCAAAAAGAAGTGCCGATAAGAATAGAGTAAGGTAAGAAATTTAGTAAGGACAAGAGCAATGGGCTTAGCAGCATCACAAGCAAGATTTTTAGGATTGACAGCAAGAAAGTCAAACACTGAATATGAAGGTCAACAAGTTAACCAACAAAGAACAGCGTTGGCAAACGAATCAGCAAGCCTTTACAGCCAACTTACTAACTTGTCAGTTCCGACTCCTCCGGATATCAACCAATATTACAATACTGAATACACATTCACTATTGACGGAACTTCTTACACAATGACTCAACTTCCGAGAATGACTGAAGATGGTACATATTCATTTGTTGCATCATACCAATCAATGAACTCAAAATATGAAAGAGTTACAGATATGGAAGGTATCGATACATCTTCAATCGTAAACGGCACAGCAGGTAAAGTTGCACTCAGCCAAGTTGCAAACTTAGCAAAAGCAGTTGGTGATACAGAAGAAACTCACGCATCAAGATTTACAAGCGGTTCAGATATTTACTACAACGTAGGTGGTGTTGATGGTCAATACTTCAAGTACATCTCAACTCCGACTATCCAAGACAGAGATTTCCAAGGTGTATCATTTGACTTTGATTCAACAGGTAACTTCTCATCAATGCAACTTGCAAACTCAGGCGAAAAAATCGCAGTTTCAACAAACAACGTAGCAAACGATGACTTGTACCAACAAGCAATGAACCAATACAACAAAGATTATAGCGATTATGAAAAAACAATGGCTCAAATCAACGCTAAGACAGAAGTTATCCAACAACAAGATAAGTCTTTGGAATTGAGATTGAACCAATTGGATACTGAACAAAACGCAATTTCAACAGAAATGGACGCAGTTCAAAAAGTTATCGATAAGAACGTTGAATCAACATTCAAAACATTCGCATAATAAAAGTTTTAAATTTTATCTTACACACTTACATTTCTTACCAATTATCTGCCGACGTCAAAGTCGGTTTTTTTTTGCGACTGCCGAGCAGAGTGCTGAATGGTTTGAAGGCGTGAAACAAAATCAAGTCCACGTTTGCAACTTTAATCCTTCAGAATGACGTTCATTTGAAAACTTAAAAAAGTCGCAAACAAGGCGGGACGGAGTCCCTAAGAATGACTTAATAGGGTTCTCCAAGATTCTTTGTTTCGCTCAGAATGACAACAATGTTGTTGGGTTAAAGCCCAAGTTCCAATACTAAACATATTAAAAAAAATCTTTTATATCTATTTCAAAGAATTTTGCGAGATTGTACAGAGTTTCAGTGCTTGCGAGGTTTTTGCCACGTTCAATACAAGAAATATGTTCTCTTGACATATTCACATATTCAGCAAGTTTTTCTTGAGATAATCCTTTTTCAATCCTCAAGGCTTTTACTTTTTTTCCTATGTCGTTTCTTAACTTGCGAATGCCCATATAAACATTTTTTCATGTAATATAAATATTACTGTAATATTGACATTACAAAAAACATGTTATATCATTTATGGCAACGGTTTACAGGTTATGTTTATTTGTTATAAAGGAGAAATTATTATGTCAAAAATTAGAAATATCGTTGTTGGAATGGCTATTATGGGGGTAATAATTTTGCCTGTTTATGCTTCATCGTATGAGTATGTCACGGTTTCTCCGAGTAACAACGAAGCGTGTGCGACTATTGAAAATGTCGGAAATTCTGTAAATAACCCGACTTTGAAAACTACGGTAACGAAAAAGATTTCTTTAAATGATGAAAAAGCAATACAATCAAACATTTCTCCTGAAAAATATTTGAGTTATTCAATGCATTTAGAAGAATTTACAAATAAAAGAATAAACAAAAAGTATTCTAAGGCGATAATTACTGTTAAAAATATTTCAAGTGAACCATTGAAATTGGTTTGGTCGCAGGCGAATAATGATGTCAATGCACAAACAGTATTTGACAATACTCGATATACGGCAACTATTGGTTCTCAATGCGTTGCGTTTATTGGTGGTGCAACAATTATTGGAACACCTTTTGCGATTTATGGAGCAACAGAGATGGTTAGAAATAAGAATGCTAAATTGCTGAACGAACTCAACTCATACGTTAAATCTGGTAATGTAAATTGGAATGCTATTTTGCAACCTAATGAAAAAATGACGGTTCATTTTATTAAATCTAAGACTCAATTAGAGCCGATTACGCTTAAAACACGTTTTACGGGAAATAACGACAAGTTTTATGTAGAATCAAATATAAAGATATAGAGAAATGAAAAAGATTATATCTTTAATATTGTTTTGTATATTTTTTCTCAATAATATTCCTGTTTTTGCGAATAGTTGCAGCAAAGTTAAGGCAATAACTTTTGCAAATGCGGTTAAAAAGGGAGATATAAATTCTGTCAGCAAATATTTAGAGTCAGGATTTAACCCAAATCAAACATATATGGGAGAATCAATGCTGCTTATTGCATTAGCAAACAAACAGCATATTATGCTTGATTATCTTTTGAACAATGGTACAGACCCGAATATAAAATCTATAACTCCACCGCTTTTATATTCTTCTTTTGTAAAACAAGATATGTATTCTTTTAAGAGGTTATTGGAATCGGGAGCAGATTTAAACAGGATTTATTTAAAATATCCCGTACAATCATACGCTATGAGTAAAGCGATTGCGACAAAAAATAACGATATACTTAATATGTATATAGACAATGGAGCAAATCCCAACACTCCATATACAGTTCCGTTATTAACTTATGCTGTTGTCAAAAATAATGCATACGCTGTTGAAAAATTGATTGTTGCAAAAGCAGATCAAACAAAAACTTTTATGGGAATAACCCCTGAAAAATTAGCAATAAATAAAGGGCAAAGTGATATTATCAGAGTATTTGCAAAATATGATAAAGATGGAAATAAAAAGAATATTTCAACGACAAATTTGGATAAAGCAATAAATCTCTTGCAAGAAACAAGCCTTGGTCCGATTTTTTATGAATGTATAAACGGAAAAAATAAAACTTCAAAACCAATTAATATTTCATACAATGATTTGTCAAAATTCAATAAAGGTAACTGTTTTGCAATAACACAACTTAGTAAAGGTAAAATTTTTATTTTTATAAACGAAGATTTGCAGTATTCTTCCCCTGAGGCGTTAGCAACGTTAATTGCATCAATGACTGTCCACCAAGACGGACAGGATTCTATTAATGAAGAAATATATTGTGCAACTTTGATGGCAACACTGTGGGCAATTTTTACTGAAAATAATGAAAAATTAAAAATAGAAAATTCAGAATTGGTAAGAACGTTAAATTATTATGAACAGGTATTTAGAGAAAATGATTATGAAATAAGCACTTTTAAACCCCTGATTGAACTCAATCCCGAATATAAAAATTTAAGGAAAAGTTCTCGTGGTTTTTCAAACGAAGAAATCGGCTTAATTAATGTTGATTCTTTCGCCTCAACCGTAAAAAATAATGTTCAAAGTTATTGCATAAAACATAACGTTCCTGATAAATTGAAAAAGACTTGTGAAGTCCTTGCAATATTGGGACTGATAGCGTTAACTTCGGCGGTTATATATTCTTCTGCTCAGGTTCAGTACGCACAACAGGTACCTTATAACTATTACAATTATAACTACAACTATAATTATTACAATTTTACTTATATCTATTATTAGAAGCGATAAAATTGTATAAGCATGGCTTTAACCCAACAATATTACACCATTGCGAGCGATAGCGTGGTAGAAGTAGGGTCGACTTTAGTCGACCGACTCAATAAAGCAATGAAGTTTTTCCTTATTCAAGCAACATTTAATGGCACAATTTGAGAATAATTACCCCTGCCAAAATCAGGAACACTCCCACAAATCGTGCGACATTAACAGCATCGTGAAACAATGTTATTCCGACGAAAAATGTTCCGAGCATGCCAATTCCCGTCCATACCGCATACGCTGTCCCTATCGGGATTTGCTTTTGGGCAAGGTACAAAAAATATCCGCTCAGCCCCATTGCTACGATTGCAAAAATCAACCAAAGAACTTTTGCACCCGTAACAGACGCCATTTTCATGCCGAATGGCCAGCCCATCTCAAAAAGGGCGGCAATTACGAGGTACACCCAACTCATCGCTATTCCTTTTCGAGCCAAATTGTTTTGTCTTTGCCGTCTTTGAAAATAATTCCGATTTCGTCAAACGTATTTCTGATTTTGTCGGCTAAGTCCCAATTCTTTGCGGCTCTTGCGTTTGCACGGATTTCGATAACTTTGGCAATCAATGCATATCCGCTAAGCGATTTATCTTCAACAAAATCGAGTTTGTCTTTAATCGTTTCAAGTCTGTTGTTGAGTTCGTCTTCGCTCATTTGAGATTTTTTGCAAGTAAAGCCCAAAACGCCCATTAACATTTTGAGAGTTCCGACATATTTACCTGCGAGAACTTTGTCGCCGTTTGCTTTTGCGGAATTTGCTTTCGTTGCAAGGTCGAATAAAACCGAAAGTGCAACCGAGGTATTAAGGTCATTATCCATTGCGGCTTTGAACTTTTCGACTTCTTCGGAATTTTTGTCTTCCTCAATATTTTCTTTTCCCGCAAAAGATGAAACTTCATCGAGAGCGGTTTGCAAGCGTTTAAAGCCTGTTTTTGCACTCAAAAGTGCTTCATCGTTAAATTCTACGGGCATTCTGTAATGATTTGTCAAAATGAAAAACCTGATTGTGTCGGCGTCATAATGCTCTAAAAGTGCGTTGATTGTGACGAAATTTTTGAGCGATTTTGACATTTTTTCTTTGTTAATAGTTACAAAACCGTTGTGAAGCCAATATTTAACAAAGTCTTTGCCGCTTGCCGCTTCTGATTGTGCAATTTCGTTTTCGTGGTGAGGGAAAATTAAATCCGCACCGCCTGCGTGAATGTCGATTTGTTCGCCCAAATATTTTTTAGACATTGCAGAACATTCGATGTGCCAACCCGGACGACCTACGCCCCAAGGCGATTTGTAGCCGTTTTCTTCATCTTTTTTCCAAAGTGCAAAATCTAGAGCATCTTCTTTTTTGCTTGAAGTTTCTACTCTTGCACCTGCTTCGAGGTCATCAATCGGTTGTTTGCTGAGTTTGCCGTAACCGTTGAATTTTTTAACTCTGAAATAAACATCGCCGTCTGCTTCGTAGGCGTAACCCTTTGAAATCAAGAGTTTTATAAGGGCAATCATTTCTCCGATTGTTTTTGTTGCTCTCGGTTCAAAATCGGGCTGCAAATTATTGAGTGCTTTCATTGCATCTGCAAAAATTTGATAATATTTGCTCGAAATAGCCTCGGCAGTGGTATTTTCGTTGTGAGCCTTTGCCAAAATCTTATCATCAACATCGGTGACGTTTCTGCAATATTTTACGTCGTAACCCAAAAATTTCAGATATCTGTAAAGAATATCCCACGTGATGTAGCATCTTGCGTGACCAAGGTGCGGATAATCATAAACCGTCGGACCGCAAACGTACATCGTTACTGTGTTTCCGTTTAACGGTTTAAATTCTTCTATTGTATTTGATAAAGTATTTTGTAATTTTAACATTTTGACCTCACAATTTGCGACAATTATAACACAAAACAAAACTTTGTTCGTGCCTGATTAATTTTTCGTTTGGGGACTTTATTTATTATATTTGCCGATTGAGAGATAAAAAAGTTGCAAAATTATGCCGAAACAGCCTCGCATAGAGATTTTTGTCGGAATTTTTCCTGTTTTAGGGTAACTTCTTTCGGTCGGAATTTCTGTGACTTTGTAGTGGTTTTTGGGTGCAAAAACGGACATATACCAAAGAAATTCATACGATACGAAACAATCTCTCAAAACATCGGCATCTGTCAGAAGATTTTTTGAATATGCTCTAAAGGCTGATGCGACTTCGGTATAGCGGTAATTAGCGAGATTGCTGACTAATGGAATCAGCAATAATTTCATTGCCAAAAGTCTTATGAATGGTGTGTTTTCGTGCCTTGCACCTTTCATAAATCTTGAGCCTTGTACAAAATCGTAACCCTCGTCCAATTTTTTTACAAATTCAAAAATCGACCCCATACTGTCTTTGTTATTGCCGTCAACAGTGATAATGCCGTCATAATTTTGGTTTAAAACTTCGTTTATTCCCGCTCTGAAAGCACTTCCCTGTTTTCCCTCAAAAATGGTGATTTTTGCCCGAACGGAACATTCTTTCAAAAAATCAAATTCAAGCGATTTATCCGTTGAATTTGAGTCCAAAATGAAGATATCGACAGTGTTGTCGAGGGATAATGCTTTGATTTTTTTTAACTGCGATTGTATTCTTTCGCCCTCATTCAGGGTCGGAATTAAAAGAGCATATTTGTTTTTTTTGTCGAAAAAATATTCGCTGCTGTATTTGGGGAGTTGTCGTTCCATAAAATTTTCCTTATTTTTATTGTATTTGCGTTTGTTTGTTTTGTAAAGTTTTAGATAATTTTTCTTAAAATGTGCTAAAATAAGAAAAATAGCGAGGGTATAATGGCAAAAACGGCGTTAATTACTGGAGTAACAGGGCAAGACGGAAGTTATCTTGCCGAACTTTTGTTGGAAAAAGGATACGTTGTTCACGGGGTTAAGAGGAAATCTTCAAGTTTCAATACTGAGAGAATAAATCACCTTTATCAGGATACCCATAATAAAAAGTCGAAATTTAAACTGCATTACGGCGATTTGACGGACAGTATGTCTATGATTCGCTTATTGCAAGAACTTCAGCCTGATGAAATTTATAATTTGGCGGCTCAAAGTCATGTTAGAGTTTCGTTTGATTCTCCAGAATATACCGCTAATACCGATGCCTTGGGTAATTTGAGAATTTTAGAGGCGATAAGACTTTTGAAAATGTGTGATAAGGTTAAATTTTATCAGGCTTCAACCTCGGAATTGTACGGAAATACTGATTTTGAGATGCAAAACGAAAACACTCCGTTTAAGCCCCGTTCACCTTATGCTTGCTCAAAACTTTTTGCATATTGGAACACTGTAAATTACCGTGAAGCGTACGGTATATTTGCGGTTAACGGGATTATGTTTAACCATGAAAGTCCTCGTCGTGGAGCAACTTTTGTAACGAAAAAAATCACTCGTGCGGCAGCAAGAATTAAATACGGTATTGTTGACAGACTTTATCTCGGAAATCTTGACAGCAAGCGTGATTGGGGACATTCTAAGGATTATGTTGAGGCAATGTGGTTGATGCTTCAAAATGATGTCCCGAAAGATTATGTTATTGCGATGGGCAAAAGTATGTCTATTCGGGAATTTTGTACGATTGCGTTCAAAAAAGTCGGCTTTGACCTTGAATTTACGGGTAATGGCGTTAAAGAAAAGGGCATCGATAAAGCGACCGGCAAGGTTTTAGTCGAAGTTGACCCGAAATATTTTCGTCCGACAGAGGTTTCTTATCTTTGCGGCGATTCTTCTTTGGCGAGAAAAGAACTCGCTTGGGAGCCGAAATATGATATTCATTCGTTGATTGACGAGATGGTTGAGTATGACTTGCAACTTGCACAAAAAGAGAAATTTTTGATTGACGGCGGATATAAATTCGTTTGCGAACGTGAGGAATAATGTTAAAAAAAGACAGCAAAATATATGTTGCGGGACACCGTGGAATGGTCGGTTCCGCCATTTTGAGAAAACTTCAAAACGAAGGCTATAATAATATTATTTATAGAACATCGAGCGAACTTGATTTGACAAGGCAGTCTGATACCGAAAAATTTTTTGAGATTGAACGACCGGATTTTGTCATTAATGCTGCTGCAAAAGTTGGCGGAATTCTTGCAAATTGTACTTTTCCCGCTGAATTTATTTATCGCAATTTGATGATTTCGACAAATTTAATCCACTCGAGTTATCTTTTCGGGGTCAAAAAATTGATTAATTTGGGTTCAAGTTGCATTTATCCGAAAAATGCTCCCAATCCGATTAAGGAAGAATATTTATTGACCTCAGAATTTGAAAAAACAAATGAGGCTTATGCTATTGCAAAGGTTGCGGCACTAAAGACTTGCGAGTTTTATAATAAAGAATACGGTATGAATTTTATCTCTCTGATGCCGCCTAATTTGTACGGTCAAAATGATAATTTCAATATGCAAACGGCTCATTTATTGCCTATGGCTTTAAGACGTTTTCATTTGGCAAAACTCTTTGATAATAACGATTTTGACGGTATTAAAAAGGATATTTCAAAAAATCCTCTCGGTTGGGGGTTGGACGAGAAAATCGGAAAAGTTCCGCTTGATGAAATTTTGAAAAAAATAGGTATAGAAAAGGGCAAAGTGACCGTTTGGGGCGACGGTTCGGTTTACCGTGAATTGATGGCAAGCGATGATGTTGCCGATGCGTGTTTGTTTTTCTTGGAAAATATCAATGCCTCTGATGTCAATGATTTTGTCAATATTACATCAGGCAAGGATTTGCAGGTGAAAGAAATCTTTGAAACGGTGAAAAATGTCGTCGGCTACGAGGGCGAAATCGTTTATGACAGGACAAAACCCAACGGCGTGTTCAAAAAATTGACTGATGGCACAAGATTATTCTCTCTTGGTTGGAAGCCGAAAATCGAGTTCCGACAAGGAGTTGAAGATTTTTATAAAATGTATCTTCAACTATAAAATCATTTTTTTCTCTCTAACGTCCAAGTGCTGAAATCACCTCGTTTTTGGAAAAATTTGACTCTGTATTTTTCTTGTTCGGGAATGTCAATCCATTTGTGTTCCCCTTTTACGTTGAAAAGCCACTTTTGGGGGAAACAATTGTCTGTGTCCGTCGTGCAGTATGTCCAAAGAACACTGTTGTTGTTGAGATGTAGCATAAAATCCTGTCCGTCGTTGAAAGTTTCGTAAAGATTTTCGTATTTTATTTCGATATTGTCAATATCTTGTGGATAGACGCCGTTTTCGGCTTTGTAGTTTTTTAAATAGTTGAAAACTTTTTCGTTTTTAATCGAATATTCAAAAACATTCGGAATTGTTGCGAGTGATGTAATTATCGTGATTATTATGACGGAAAAACAAATTGCCGTGAGGGAAAGAATAAATTTTCGGTTTTTTAATTTCCACAAAATCAAATAAACTAAAAATATAATGGCGGAAATAATCGGTATTAGTGCAAAACCGAAAATCAGTGTGTAATTGAGGCTCGATTTTAATGTGGTATTGTTTGTGAAAATAATTGAAAAATAATACAAAAAATTTATGACAATAACAGGCAAACATATCGCTCCCGTCATCAAAAATAACGGTTTCCAAAAAGATTTTTCATCGGATTTGAAACGATTTTTGACAACAACTGTCAAAATTGCCGAAATCGCAATAATTACGCATAAAATTAAAAGTCCTAAAATCATAAACACCTCAATATTTTTCTATATTATCATATTTTAAAAATTTAATTTCAAAAGATTAAGCCGAGGCGAGGTTTCGTTACAATCCTCAAAATTCAGGTAGCGTGCTAATTCCCCGACAGGAGTGTGGATTTTTTCATAAAATACGATAAAATAGATTTGTAGATTAATCGGAAAAATATTATGAAGAAAAACAGAATATTGACAGTCGCTGTTGCGGCAATGATGATGACGACAATTCCTGCATTTGCGGAAACATACAACGATGTTGCACCGAGTTATTATTTTACTCAAGGGCAAAATTTTTATAACGGCGGACAATATACAAGTGCCATAAAATCTTTCAGAAAGGCTCTTCGGGAAAATCCACTCGATTCGTCCTCGGAAATCGGAATTATCAACTCTTATATTTCAAGGGCAAAATATTATAACGATTCTGTCAATATGCCCCAAAAGGCAATCGCTGACTTGAAATCGGCACTTTTCTATTTCGTATGTTTTGACGATACGTCGAGAAGAAAATATTCCGATGCCTATTCGGCTGCTGTCACGAGTTTGAATACGCTTGAAAATGCACTGAAAGCGGATATTACCGCATCAGGATTTGTTAAAACGGCAAAAAATCTTCGTGTTCAAGGGGAATTTGCAGCAGCAGGCTATGATTTTTACAGAGCAAAAGGCGACCCGAAAAATGCCGTCGTTGCGAACATCGGCTTGGGCGATGTGATGAAGATTTTGGGTAAACCCAATGATTCCGTAAAATATTACGAGGCGGCAATGAATGTTGACCCTGATAATTCGGATTTAAGATTAAAAATTGCCCGTGCTTATGAAGAATCGGGGCAATATGCACTTGCGGCGGAACATTACAACTATGCTCTTCAAAATTCCAATGAAAAAGAGGAAATTTTAAATTCACTCGAAAAAATCTGTCGTCAAAGGGTTGAACAAAATCCCTCAGATGCAGAGGCTCATTGCAATTTGGGTGTAATTTACCAAAAGCGTGGCTATTACGATAATGCACTCGCCGAATATGCCAAGGCGGATAAATTAAACCCTGCATTGTTGACTTCTAAGGTCAATGCATCGGTTTTGTATTATGACCAAAAAAAATATAAAGAATCCGTTGAATCGGCGAACAATGCACTTTTGATTGACCCGAAAAACGTCAAGGCTCGCTTGCAAAAGGCAAAATGCTTCCAAGCACTCAGCATGTGGGAAAATGCGACGGAAGAATATAAAAATGTTTTGAAATATGATAAAGCAAACTCTGAGGCTCAATTCGGGCTTGCTGATATTTATTCCAAAAATATGCCGGCAGAAGATGCAATTTCGACAATTCAGTCCGAGGGTATCGAACTTTCTCCTGAATTTTATGCACAAGCGGCATATACGGCACATAAAAACAAGGATATTCCAAAGGCTATCAAATTCTATAAACTTGCAATTAATTCAAACTCAAACGATGCGTCGCTTTATTTGAATTTGGGACAAATTTATAACGGTCAGGAAAAATACCCCGAAGCCCTTGCTATTGCTGAGGCTGCTAGACAAAAATTTCCGAACGATACGCAGGTTCAACAATTGTATAATTCAATTAAGGCTTGCTATACGGGTTCGATTTATGATGCGGCGGCTGAGTTTGCTCAAAAAGGTGATTATGCGGCTGCAATCGAGAAATATCAACAAATTACGCCTCAAGGTTACGACACTTACGTCGGAATTGCGAGCGTTTATCAAATGCAAAAAGATTATCCCCGTGCTTTAGAATATTATAAAAAAGCACTTGAGAAAAAACCGAATGATGAGGCTGTATTGATTACTGCGGCAGGCATTTGTATTCAACAGGATAATTTGACGGAAGCACAAAATTATTTGAATAAAATTTCCAATAAAAATTCCGAAAAATATAAGGAAATGCAAAATTATATCTTTGCTCAAAATACAGATGCCGAACTCAATCGTGCTATTCAAAAATATGAAGCACAAGATTATAAAGGTGCTGAGGCGATTTTGACCCCTCTTATCAACAAAAAAGTCGGCGGATATATGCCTCATTATTACCGTGCAATGGTTTATGATGCTTTGGGCAATTACCAAAAAGCGGTTGCCGATTATGAGGCGGTTGTTGCGAAAGATTCCTCAATTGCACTTGTTTACTACTCTTTGGGTGTAGATTATGACAGTTTGGGCAATTTCGCACGTGCAGTACAAAATTATAAAAAATTCTTAGAATTATCAAAAGGTGTCGATGATTATACAAAATACGCAAGACAAAGAATTCAACAATCTAAATAGCATTTCGATTGGAAATGTCAAAATCAATTCAAAAGTTGTGTCCGCTCCGATGGCGGGGATAACTGATTATGTTTTGCGAAAGTTAATTCGTAAATATTCAAAGGATTGCCTTTTGACAACAGAGATGATTAGTTCGGAAGCCCTTGTGCAGCGTGAAGATTGCCATATCGTTAAAACTGATGATGAGGAAATTCCCGTTTCTTTTCAAATTTCGGGGCATAAACCGTCGTTGGTTGCGAAATCGGCACAAATTCTCTCTGATAAGGCAACAATTATTGATATAAATATGGGCTGCCCTGTGAATAAAGTCATGAAAGCGACAGACGGTTGTGCATTGATGAAGTCGCCTGATGTTGCGGCAAGCCTTATTCGTGCGGTAAAGGAAGTTGTTGATTTGCCCGTGACGTGTAAGTTTCGGCTCGGAATTAACCAAAATTGGATAAATTTTGTTGATTTTGCGGTCAAAATGCAGGAAGCAGGAGCGGCGGCGATTTGTGTTCATGCAAGAACGAGAGTTCAGATGTACTCGGGAGTTGCCGATTGGAAAAGGGTTTCGGCTCTTCGTGGTGAAATTGATATTCCTTATTTTATCAATGGGGATATTGTTTCTGTTGAAACGGCTGAACAGGCGATGAATGACTCTTTGGCGGACGGACTTGCCGTAGGAAGAGGACTTTTGGGCAATCCGTGGTTGCCTGCTCAAATTGATGAGTACTTGAAATTTGGCAAAAAACCTGAAGAAAAATCAATTTATGAAAAATTGGCGGTTTTAAAAGAACATCTTGATGCGGAAATTGCTTTTCGTGGTGAATTGAACGGTATAAAATTTTTCAGAAAGTTCTATCCTTACTATATCAAGGGTTTGCGAGGTGCGTCGGAGTTTCGGGGTCGCCTTGTGACGGAAGAAAATTACGAAAAAATCATTTCGATTTTGCAAGAGATTAAAAATGCCTGACAAAAAATATTATGCCTATTTGCTTTTAATAGAAAACGGCAGTTATTATTGCGGTTACACTGATGATGTCGAGAAAAGGTTTCAGAAACATTTGTCAGGAAAAGGGGCAAAATATACCCGTGCCAACAAACCGTTGAAAATCGCTTGGCAAATGGAATTTGACACAAAATCGGAAGCCTTAAAGGCGGAATATAAAATTAAAAATATGACTCACGAACAAAAAATGAAGTTGGTGAATAACGAAAACGCCCTTACTGCAATGCAATAAGGGCATTTTTTAAGGAGTAAAAATTTTTACGGACAAAGTGATTCCCAATCGATATCATCTTCATCAGGTTCACCGGGTTCTCGAATGACGCAATCTTCATCAGACAGCATTACCATTAATGTCCAACGAAGTTGAGTTTTGTAATTCGCACGAGCGGCTTCTTGGGTTTTTGCACAGAATGCGAAACTCGGAATTTCTTTGATTTCGATGTAATGATAAGGATTTCCGTTGAAATCGAGGTCTGTTCCTTCGATTAACGTCCAATCCAAATTCATATAATATTCAATATCTTTTTTTTCGTTACTCATCTAATGAATTCTCTTTTAACGGTTGAGATATCGTAAGTCCTTCACCGCCGACGACGTTAGCCTGTTTGCCGTCCAAGTATAAGTAAACGGGCTTGTCAGAGTTTGCCAAAACGGTTTTGATTAACTGTCTTAAACGTGAATAAAGACTGTCTGAACCACCGCCGTATGCAAAGGTGCTTGCCATATCAATAATAACTTTTGTGTCATAGGTTGTAATGCTGTTAAGGTGCGAATTTGCGGGAACTTCCGTGTAAACACCCGATGATTTTTCTGCACCGTTAGGACCTGCAATAAGAAGTTTTACTGCATATGTCAATTTGTCTTCACCCGCTTTCAACGGACGTTTTACGGGTTTAAGGAATTGATTTCCGTTTTTATCGGTTGTCAACATATAAACGTAAATGTATGAATCGGTGTGCTTTTGTGCAATTTCTTCTTTTTCGGTTTTTTCATCTTCTTTTTTAACTTGTTCAGGTTCTTGTTTTTCCTCTTTTTGAGGTTCAGAGGGTTCGATATCGTCGGTCAGATGTTTTGTTTCAAGCCCTTTAATTTCAGGCATAGGAAACTTATCCGACAAAAAATTGTCGTAGCCCCACCAAAGACCCAAGCAAACAACTATGAAAATTACTAATCTCGAAAAATTGTTCATAACATTTCCTTATTTCTTTATAACACAATTTCTGGGAATAAGAAATACACCTTTTACATAAATCTTGTCGCCTTGCATTAAAATATGCGTGATTTCCAACTGTGCTTGGGCATCTTCGGCAAGTGCAACCGCTTGTGTAAACGGGTTAAATTTGCTTAAAAATCTGTTAACATTTTTTTGCATTTGGGCATTCAGGTTGCTTGTTGAATTTCCCATCGAGAGTTTTCCGTTTACAATGTTGAAACTTGTTGTGTAAGTAACTTTTGTATCAACAATCGGGGTTATGATTTTGAACATAATTCTTGCTTTTGAATTTTCTGTTTTCCAAGTCAAACCGCTGATTTTCGCCAAAGAAAGTTTACCCAACGGGAGCGTTAAATATTCAGGATTTTGCTCTTCCATTTTTTTGAACATGTAATTCATATCGTCGTTTGTCAACGTTGCCGAGAACGAAACGGGGATATCGTACGGAAATCCGATGTAGTCTTTTTTCATCAAAAACTTATTGTACGGGCAAAGGCTTTTCGCCTCAAAATCAGAAATTGAAACTCCGTCAACCTGAATTTTTTTCGACTTCGCCGTAAATGATTTGAACTCACCGTTTCTTAATGCTCTTGCGTTTGGTGTATCGAGTTTGAAATCGACTTTTGATTTCAATGTAAATCTCAAATATTGTTTGATGATTGCCTCAACGCCTTTTCTTTCGACAAAATCAACGCCCGTAACTTTTTCAATTACGTTACCTTTTGTCGGAACGATGTTTTGGCAAGCGTAGTGAACCTTTGCAATGGCTTGGTTTTGAAGAATAACCAATGCCAACAAAATGTAAAATATCTTTTTCATTGTAAAAACACTTTCTTAATTTTGATTTGGTCGCCTGATTTTTCGCCGTATGCAACGATTTTTTCGTCATATTTTACAAAAATGTTTCCATCTTTGCACTTTGCAAAAATCGGGTTGCCGTTTTTAACTTTTTCAAATTCTTTTTCATTCAAATTATAGCACTCGAACGGCAAAATGTTTTCGGGTGAAATAAGATTTTTTTCAATTAAATCGGGATTTTTGATTAAATCGTTCAAATTTGTGCTGTTTTCTTCAATCATTCCGCCTGATTTTGTTCGGATTAATTTGGTCATAACGCCGCCGACGCCGAGGTTTTGCCCTAAATCATTTATAATTGAGCGAATATATGTTCCCTTTGAACAATTAATTCTCAAGTTGCCCGTTTGGGTTTCATAGTCAAAATTTTCAAGGGAAATTTCGTTTACGGTTATTGACCTGTCGGGAATTTCAGATGTTTCTCCCTCTCTTGCAATTTCGTATAACTTTCTGCCGCCGACCTTGACAGCACTATAAATAGGTGGTTTTTGAGTAATTTCGCCTTCAAAATTTTTGAGTTCTTCTTTAATTTCTTCTTCTGAAATTTTTTTATCAGAACAAAACTCAAGTTCAGTTTCCGTATCGTAAGATTTTGATGTTACGCCGAATTTGAATGTTGCGAGATATTCTTTTTCGTTTGGCAAAAAATCAATCAACCTTGTCGCACCCAAAATTGCAACAGGCAAAACCCCCTCTGCCAAAGGGTCTAATGTTCCCGCATGCCCGATTTTTTTGATATGCAAAACTTTCCGCAAACGACTGATAACATCGTGAGAGGTTATTCCCTGTGGTTTATAAACATTAAAAAAGCCGAACACGACTACACTTCACCTTTTGAAATTTTATTGATAAGTTCTGTAACTCTTGCACCACGTTCGATTGAGTTATCCAAAATAAATTTCAATTCTGGGGTTAAACGCAATCTGATTCTTCTGCCGACTTCGTATCTGATTTTAGGGGCGTCATCTTCAATTGCCGCAATCGTTTGTTCTTTAACGTTGTCGGGTGCAAAAACCGAATAATAAACTTTTGCATAAGAGTTATCGTGTGCAAGTTCCAAGTCGGTTATTGACACAACTCCGCCTATTCTCGCATCATTCAACTTCTTTTGAATAATGTCTGCGATTTCTTTCATCAAAGTTTTTCTGATTTTTTCGTTTCTGAATTGGGGCATTTTTACCTCTTATACAAGTTCTTGTCTTTCTACCAATTCAACCGTCGTAACCTTAATAATGTCGCCGACTTCGAGGTTGTTGAACTTGGCAAATGAAATACCGCATTCAAAACCTTGGTTAACTTCTTTGACATCGTCTTTGAAACGTTTGAGTTGATCGATTGAGCCTTTGAAAATTTCTTGACCGTTTCTCATAACAATCGCCATTTTATTTCTTGCCACCTTACCTTCGGTTACATAGCAGCCCGCAATCTTAGTCGTTTTGCCGACTGTAAAGATTTGTCGAACTTCTGCCTTACCGATTTCAACGATTTTTTCTTCAGGTTGTAACAAGTGCAACATCGTCTTTTCAAGGTCTTCAAGGATTTGATAAATAATATCAAATTTCTTGATTGTTACGTTATATTTTTCTGCAGCGGCAAGTGCATTTGCATCTTCTTTTACCGTAAAGCCCAAAATCATTGCCTTACCTGCACTTGCGAGCATAACGTCCGCTTCGGAAATATCACCGACACCAACGTGAATAATTTTCGTGACGATTTCTTTCGATTCCATTTGGTTAATGGATTGAGCAACCGCTTCAGCCGCACCGTGTGTATTTGCTTTGATGATGAGGTTGAGGTGTTGAATGTTGTCGTCCTCGCCGATTGCATCGTTTCTGACGTGAGCGGGCATTGTTGCTTCAAGTCTTGATGTACGTTCTTTTTCCTTACGTTCTGCGATGATTTGGTGCATAACTCTTTCGTTATCAACCGCTTCAAATCTGTCGCCTGATTGAGGAACTTCGGAAAGACCCAAAATTTCAACTGGAGTTGACGGACCTGCTTTTTTAATTCTTTCGCCGTTGTCAGCAATCAATGCACGGACTTTACCGCCTACATTGCCGACTACAAAGCAATCGCCCGTGTGCAATGTTCCGTTTTGTACAAGCAATGTTGCAACAGGGCCTTTACCTTTATCAAGGTTTGCTTCAATGATAACACCGGTTGCTTTTGCTGACGGATTAGCCTTATAGCCGTTGACTTCCGCCAAAAGCAAAATGTATTCGAGCAAATCTTCAATACCTGTTTTTTGCAAAGCACTGACTTTGATACAAGCCGTATCGCCGCCCCATTCTTCAGGAACAAGACCGTATTCGGTTAATTGTTGCAAAATTCTGTCAGGGTTTGCTTCGGGTTTATCGCATTTGTTAACAGCAACAACGATAGGCACTTCCGCTGCTCTTGCGTGGTTAATTGCTTCAATTGTTTGAGGCATGATACCGTCGTCCGCTGCAACAACCAAAATCGCAATATCGGTTGCTTGAGCACCTCTTGCTCTCATTGCGGTGAATGCTTCGTGACCCGGAGTATCGACGAATACAATCTTTTTGCCGTTATGGTGTACCGTGTAAGCACCGATAGATTGTGTGATACCGCCGACTTCGGTCGATGTTATTTTATGACCGGTTTCTCTGATTGAATCGAGCAATGTTGTTTTACCGTGGTCAACATGACCCAAAATACTTACAACAGGTGCTCTCGGCTTCAATAACGATTCATCAATATCGTTGAGTTCTTTCAATTTTTCTTCTTTTTGAAGTTCCTCTTCGATGTATGCGTCTAAATCTTCTTCTTGAACTTCGATTCCAAAATTTGCACAGACTTTCTTTTGAGTGTCGATGTCGATAACTTGGTTTACCGTTGCCAAAATGCCGTTCATCATAAGGAATTTAACAACTTCTGCCGAGGATTTGTTAATTTTTTCGGCAAGTTCACCAACCGTCATAACAGAGTTGATAACGACTGATTTAACTTCTTTTTGGGCTTCTTCGACACGTTCTTTTTTTCTATGCTTTTGAGCCATAGCCTTTTCAAGGCTGATAAGTTCTTGTTGTTCTTCTTTTGATTTGTAATCTTTTTCTTTTTTATTTCCGTCTTTACGTTTTGCGTAACCTGGTTTGTTTTCGTAAATATCTTGAGAAATAAAATGTCTTTTAACGGGTTCACGCTTGTCGCCCGTATTTGCGGGACGTTGCGGTCTTTCGCCGTTGTTATTGTCTTGTCGTCTGTCTTGGCGGAAAGGTCTGTCACCTTTATTGAAAGGCTTTCTTTCGCCTTGCGGTCTTTGTTGTTGATTTTGACGGGCAAGTGCTTTTTTCTTTTCGATTTCCGCTCTTTCCTGTTCACGTTTTTTGCGGTTATTTTCTGCTTGAATTTCAGCACGTCTTTTTTGGCTGTTTTGGTTGTTATATTCTAGCAAGGAACGAATACTTGTTCCTGACGGGGCAATCATTGTGTTTTTGTTTTCTTCCGGTTTCTTTTCGGGAGTTTTTACTTCTGCTTTTTTCTCTTCTTTTACTTCCGGCTTTGTTTCTGCTTTTTCGTGATGGACAACTGTTTTCTTTTCTTCAGGCTTAATTTCTTCGACAGTCACTTGTGTTTTTGTGCTGTCGTTTGTTGATTTAACTTTTTTTACGATAAATGCTTTCGGCTTTTTCGGTGCCGCATTTGTCGGTTTTTTAATCACTTCTTTAAATCTCTCAAATTGAGAGAGTGTCAATGTGCTTGAATGAGATTTAACCTTGACCCCGATTTTGGTTTCAAGTTGCTCAATCATTTCTTTGTTCGTTAAGCCAAGTTCTTTGGCTGCATCATATACTCTTATATTGTCCATTTATTTCTCACTTTAATTGCCTAATATAGTTGTAACACAATCTATTTGTTAAGTAAAACTATAATTTTGTTTTTGAGTTCAATATCGACTTTCGTTTTTAAGATTTTTGAAATTCTATCTTTCTTAAACGCTGTATTTACGCACGTTTCGTCCTTGCAGATGTAACACGAACGACCGTAAATATTGTTTAACGGATTGATGAAAATTTCACCTGATTTACTGTCTTTTGTTATTTTTATAAATTCTGATTTTTCTTTATATTCGCCGCAACCTATGCATTTTCTCAAAAACTTTCTTTCATCAGTCATTTTTGACCTCGCATTCTTTTTCGGTCAAAAAACACAAATTTTCCGACAAATTCTCTCTTGCTCTTGAAAGAGTTTTTGCGGTTTGGGTCAAAATAGCGTTGGAATTGCTTGTGTAAGCGATTTCGAGATTTTCGTCCTCATTTTTTTCTTCGTCAATTTTTTCTGCCACGATTTTGGAAAGAGATGTTTTGTTGTAAAAATTTATAAATTTATATTCATCTGAGAGCGAACCACTTGCAGCCGAGAGGAACAAATCATACAAGTCCTCGTTAATTAGCGGCAAAATCGATTGCAAATGCATTTGTTTAAAGAACGGATTGTATTCAATCACGTTATAATTTTCTCCGTCAACGAACAGGTCAATGCCGATAATTCCGCAATACGGGCTGTATCTCGAGGCAATATCGTCAATGACGGGATAGATTGCTTCGTTTAAAACTTTCATCTCAAGTTCGTCGGAAACGTAATAATCGGGCGAGTAAAAACTTTCGGGATATGCAAAATTTCTGTCATCACTTGCACAAGTTCCGATGGGAAGTGCCGTATAACCGTCTGTTATGAAATACATAGAAACTTCTTTAGCGTCAATGTAATCCTCAATAATTACCTTGTTTTCGGGGTATGTGAAACCTTTTTCAATCGCTGATTTTGCCTTTGTAAATGTTGCCGCAAAAGTCGGTCTTTCGCCCAAAATGTGGGTGTCATTTTTGATAACAAGTGCTTTTCTGAACGTTGATGCGTATTCTACCGCCTGATTTTCTTTTTCAAAAATCCCGAACTTCATTGTTGGAATTTTTAATCGATACATCATTTTTTTTGCTGATGATTTATAAAGCGAAATCAATGCAGAATCTGCCGTCGGGGCAAAAATCAATCTTCTTGCATCGGCAAAAACTTCTGCAATATTGTTTTGAATTGCACTGATTGAGGTAACTATCGTTAAAGAAATTTCATTTGCAATCGAAAAATCGAGTAATTCCTCGACGTCGTTTTCCGAAATATCCGTACACTGTGCGAATTTTGCGATTTTTTCGTTACCCGAAGCGACGAAAATCAAATCGACATTTTCGTTTTTACTCATTTCTTTTGCTATTGAATAAGCATTTGCATCTGAACCTACGATTAAAATATTCATAGGTTAATTATACTACGAAAAAAATAAAATAAAACTACCTCAATTTTAAGTCAGGACGCAGTTTTTCAGCGTTCCTCAAATAAACGTGCTTAATTTCTTTTTGAGATTTTTCTGAATTTGTGACAACCAAAACCCGAATACATTTTTTTAGTCCACCCTTAAATTCAAATTCACGGTAAACCATTAACGGTACTGTATTCCAGCCTAATTCCGTCCGAGCAAACTTGGCAGGAGTGGTGCTTTTCAAATCTTCCGTCACTGTAAATTCCGCAAACGCAAAATCCTCTGTGTTTAAATCGTTAAGTTCGACAATTTTTGACAACATCTCAACCGTGGCAGCCTTAATCTCTTCAATAGTGTCGTTTTCGACCGTAATTGCTCCTCGAATTGCTCTTATCATAAAATGTCACCTTTTTTTAATCTTTTCCCGTTTGCAAAGTCGCAAGCACACATTTTGCCTTTGCTTTCGGGTTTTACGGTTTTTATCAGAATTGCTCTGTCGGCACAGGCAACAGTTAGCCCGTCTTTGTTTATGCAAAGAATTTCGCCTGTTTTTGTACCGCTTATCGGTATATTGCTCAAATTTGTTTCCAAAATTTGGATATTTTTTCCGTCACGGCACAAATACGCATTGGGCCAAGGCTGCAAACCTCTGACTTTATTGTGAAATTCGCCTGCTGTCAGGTTAAAGTCGATTTGTCCGTCCTCTTTTGTAAATTTCGGTGCAAACGTTACCTTGTCCTCGTTTTGGGCAATTGATGTCAATTCACAGTTGTAGATTTTTTTTAATGTGCCGTATATTAACTCGGGTGATTTTTCCGAAATCGCTTGTACCAACTCGGGAACAGTCATATTTTCAGAAATTTGAATTTTATCGGTTTGACAAATATCTCCGGCGTCCATTTTTTTGACGGTTTTCATTGTCGTTATGCCTGTTTCCTTATCCCCGTTGATTATGCACCATTGAATGGGGTTTGCACCTCTGTATTTTGGCAAAAGAGAGGCGTGAAGATTAATTGTGCAGAATTTTGGAATATCCAAAACTTCTTGCGACAAAAGTTGTCCAAACGCAAATGTCACAAAGAAATCTGGTTCCATTGCTTTTAATTCTTCAATCATTTCTGGAGTTTTTGAAATTGACGGAGTTTGAAGAATTTTTATGTCGTGATTTTTTGCGGCAACTTTTACGGGCGGTTCTTGGATTTTGCACCCTCTTCCTGCCGGTCTGTCAGGCATTGTCACGATTGCTTGAACATCAATATCTTCTTTTGTTGCAAGATATTCGAGCGATTTAACCGCAATTTCTGGAGTTGCGAGGAATACGACTTTTATCATTATTTTTCCTCACTTTCGGCACTTTCTTCGTTTTCGTCAACTTTGTCGATAACTTTGTTGCCGTTTGCGATGATTACATCTTCCATTGCCGATTCATCAAGCAAATATTCGGGTTGAACAGGCGGCAAGCCTTTTTCTGCCAATTTTTCATCAGCATCAAATCTGTTTCTTACGTGGTCAATGAACATAATTCCATCGAGGTGGTCATATTCATGTTGCAAGGCTCTTGCCAAAAGTTCCCCGTCTTTTCCTTCGATAATGAACGGTTTTCCGTGCATATCGAGTGCCTTAAACGTAACATTTGCATATCTTCTTACGTCCGTGAAAACTTCGGGAAAACTCAAACAACCCTCGCTGCAAGCAACAGGAGTGTCTTTCTTGATGAGTTTCGGGTTAATCAAAACAATCGGATTGTATCTGTCATTCGGGTCGGAAACATCGATGACAAACATTCTCAAAAGTTCTCCGACTTGTACTGCTGCAAGCCCTACGCCGTGGTTTGCATACATTGTATCAATCATATCTTCCGCTAAAATTTTTATTTTCTTTGAAACTTTAGAAATTTCCTTCGATTTTTGGCGTAAAATCGGATCGCCATATTTTACAATTTTTCTGATTGACATCTTTTCCTACTTTCTTGCTTGAAAATTCAAAATTAGCATTACAACTGCAAGTGCCATTGCGTAAACAAAATATTTCATAATAGAAACATTGATGCACAAAACGCCGATTGCACCGAAAATTACTGATGCAACCGCCAAAATCAATACGGTTTTATTTTGTGAAAAACCTGCATTTAAAAGTCTGTGGTGAATGTGAGCCGCATCTGCCACAAACGGTGATTTTCCGCTCAAAATTCTTCTGATGGAAGCGAATGTGATATCAACAATCGGAACGGCAAGTACCAAAACAGGCACCCACATTGCGACGGATTCGGTTCTCATTACGCCCGTGATTGAAAGAGTTGCGAGCAAAAATCCCGAGAATAATGCTCCCGAGTCACCCATAAAGATTTTTGCGGGGTGAAAATTGTATGTTAAAAACGCAAGCATTGCACCCGCTAAAATGAATGCAATCAAAGGACTTACCATTCCTGAAACCGACGTTCCCGCTGCAACTAAGCCCAAAGTTACAGCACTGATTGAAATAACAGACCCTGCAAGTCCGTCAATTCCGTCAATGAAGTTTACTGCGTTTGAAACACCGACAATCCACGCCGTTGTAACAAACCAAGACAAAAATCCCAAGTGGAACGATAATCCGAACGGAAGATAAACATCTTCTATTCTTATGCCTAAACAATAGACTATCGTTGCGATTGAAAGTTGTATGAATAATTTGAATTTCGCATCTAAACAGTAAATGTCGTCAATTAATCCCAAAAGGAACATTAACGAACTTCCGAGCAAAATGCCCGAAAGCAATGAGCCGTAGGGATAATAACTTAAAAATACCAAAAATAAGAAAGTTAGCATTGTGCTAAGCCAAACCGCTACGCCGCCCAATCTCGGTACGGGGTGGTCGTGAATTTTTCTTCCGCCGGGGTTGTCAACCAAGCCTTTCTTTTCTGAAAAATATATTACCGCAGGAACGATGAAAATCGAGGTCAAAAACGAGATGACCGCTCCTATGATATGTGCTTCCGATAACTGTAACAGTGTCATTTTTTTATTTCCTTAATATAACGGGTATTTGTCGCATAATTTTTTTGCTCTCGCTTTTAAGTTTTCAAGAGCAACTTCATTATCCCACACGGTAATTGCAGATGCAATGATTTTGCCTACTTCAACCATGTCGTCTTCCTTGAAACCTCTCGTTGTAACGGCGGGTGTACCGATTCTGACACCGCTTGTTATGAAAGGACTTTGAGGGTCATTAGGAACGGTATTTTTATTCGCCGTAATGCCTATTTTTTCAAGTAAATTTGCAACATCTTTACCTGTTTTTCCTGTTTTTCTTAAATCAATCGTCATAACGTGATTTTCTGTTCCGTTGCCGACGATATCTATGTTTTCGTCAATCAATGATTGTGCAAGTGCTTTTGCGTTTTTGACGATTTGTGCTGCATATTCTTTAAATTCAGGCTGTAATGCTTCTTTGAACGCAATTGCTTTTGCGGCGATAATGTGTTCCAAAGGTCCGCCTTGAATGCCCGGAAATACCGCTTTGTCAATACCTGCGGCGTGTTCTTTGCTACACATAATAACTCCGCCTCGAGGACCTCTCAAGGATTTATGAGTTGTTGTCGTGATAAAATCGGCATAACCGACAGGTGACGGGTGAACTCCGCCTGCGACAAGTCCTGCGATGTGTGCAATATCAGCCATCAAATATGCTCCGACTTTGTCTGCAATTTCCTTAAATCGCTTGAAATCAATGATTTTCGAGTAGTTGCTTGCCCCGCAGATAATCATTTTCGGTTTGTGTTCGAGTGCAAGTTTTTCAACATTGTCGTAATCAATTTCGCCGTATTCGTTTACGCCGTAAGAAACGATGTTGAAATACATTCCCGAAAAATTAACAGGTGAGCCGTGAGTTAAGTGACCGCCGTTTGACAAGTCCATACCCAAAACCGTGTCACCGTGTTTTAATGCGTAGAAAAATACCGCCATATTTGCTTGAGCACCGCTATGAGGTTGAACATTGGCATGCTCAACGCCAAAAAGTTTCTTAACTCTTTCAACCGCAAGGGTTTCGATTTGGTCAACAAGGTCGCAGCCGTTGTAAAAACGTTTGTAGGGTTTACCCTCTGCGTATTTGTTTGTTAAAACCGTGCCTGCTGCTGCAATTACTGCTTTTGAGGCAATATTTTCGCTTGCAATAAGTTCGATTGTATTTTGTTGTCTGTTAAGTTCTTTATCAATTAATTCAGCCACTTCAGGGTCTGTTTCTTTTATAAAATCCATTTCCATGCTTTTCACCTGTTTTCTTTATTAATATTTTATATTAAACGAATATAAATTCAAAATCCCTCGAAAATATATACGATTAAACGTTTCATAACGTTGATATTTTTTTTATAATCCGTAAAATAAATTCAGGAGAACGGAATTTGAAAAAATATTCTTCAAATGATTATTATGGCTTGTTAGGTTTGACGTTTGAAGCGACGAAAGAAGAGATAAAAAAGGCGTTTCGACGTGCAACCGTTAAATATCACCCCGACGTTAACAAAGACGGCGAGAAAATTTTTATGCAAATTAAAGAGGCTTATGAAGTTCTTATTGATGAAAATGAGCGTAAAAATTATGATTTTGTGATGGGTTTTGATATGAAACGTCGTCAAAAGCAGGCAGAAAAAGAATTTCAAAGAAAAAAAGAAGAGGCTCAAAGACAAAGGTATCAGGGCTATAAGTACGATTACGGACAAGAATATCGCAATACAAAAATTAACTCGGAAGCCCAAATGGCGGGAAAAAACAGAAATTCTTACCACAGTGAGAAAAAATTTGATAATTCCGAACAGGAAAAACACACCGAAAAGAACTTCTCCGACACGATGAAAGACATTATCGGCAATCTTTTTTACGGGAAAAATTCATCTTCTCCTGCAAAAGATGAAATTCAGCCGAAAGATGGTGAAGATATCACCATGCCTCTTGAAATAACTTACAAAGAGGCATTAAACGGAACAAACAGAAAAATTAATGTTTTGCATACGGAAGTTTGTCCGATTTGCGAGGGAAAAAGATTTACAAATGGCTCAAAATGCCATTATTGCAAGGAAACAGGCGAAGTTTCACTTCACAAAAAATTGAACGTAAAAATTCCCCCTCATACCGAAAATAACAAAAAAATTAGATTAAAAAATGAGGGAACAAAGGGTTTAAAAGGCGGGAAAAACGGGAACTTATATTTAGTAGTGCGAATTACGGACGATTCGTATTTCAAATTTGACGGAAACAATGTATTTTGTGAAGTTGAAATCAACCCTTACGAGGCTGTTTTGGGCGTTCAAAAAAGTGTAAAGACTTTGAGTGGTCTTGCAACATTGAAAATTCCGCAAGGTACTTCCTCGGGACAAAAATTCAGACTTGCAAAAGAAGGCTTGTTCGACGAAAATAGTAAAACAAAGGGAGATCAAATCGTTACCGTAAAAATTAAAGTTGATGAAAATCTCACAGAGCGTGAAAAACGCCTCTATGAAGAGTTACGTAATATATCGGCAGAAAAATAAGGAAAAGGCATGACAACAGCACAAGTTAAGGAAATTTTCACATCTATCCAAGGTGAAGGGCATTTAGTCGGTTACACTCAACTTTTTATCAGATTTTGCAGATGCGATTTTGATTGTAAAACCTGTGATATCGATTACAAACCCGATGCTACGACGGATACTTACACGGCTAATTCGCTTGCGGAACGCCTTAAAAGTTATGATAATCATAACATTCACTCAATTTGTCTGACAGGTGGCGAACCGTTGATGGAAGCACCGTTTTTGAAAGAATTTTTGCGTAATATCACTCTGCCCGTTTATCTTGAAACAAATGCCGCAATGCCCGAAGCACTCGAGGAAATCGTCAATATGATTAAATATGTTTCGGCAAGCATTAAACTCCCGTCAGTTTGCGGCTGCGAAGATTGTTTCGATAAGCATGCCGAATTTTTGCGAATTTGCAAACGGGCAAGAAAAAATATGTATATGAAAGTTCCGTTTAACGAAAATGTTACGGACAAAGAAATTGATAAATGTGTTGAATTGGCAAAAGAAAATGACATTGAAATCGTTTTGCAACCTGTTACGCAAAACGGCAAAATCATTGTCCCGAGCCGATATTTACCGGAAGTTCTTGAACGATTCAGAAAAAAATATTGGCACGTTCGTCTGATTCCGCAAGTTCATAAAATTTTGTCCGTAAGATAAAATTTATAAAGTTGAAATAAGTCCTCTGTTTTTCTATAATTGAAACACAGAGGATTTTTATTTACGAAATCTTAATATGAAAAAGAGGTTTAAATGACATTAACTGTTGCGATTGCAGGCAAAGGCGGAAGCGGAAAAACAACCGTCGTAAAAAATATGACAAGCGTTTTTAGAGAAGTTTTCCCCGAAAAATCAATTTTGCTTTTCGATAACGATTTGACCTGCGAACTCGGTCACGCTTACGGAAAAGACGTCAGAATGACGATTTACGGTATCAGAAGCGGTAAGCACGAATACAAAACGGGCATTCCCGAAAATATGACCAAACAAGAGTACATCGAATGGGCTTTGGAGGACATTATCGAGCCGATTGATGATAATACGGATTTGATTGTTTCTTGGCTCTCTGCCTCAAAAGACTGTCGCTGCCCGATTACAAAGCAAATTAACGACGCTCTCGTAAAACTTATAAATCGCTATGATATTGTCATTTTCGACTGCGAATTTGACTTGAAATACCTTTATCAACTCGTCGATATCCCGATTGATATTACCTTGATTGTAACAAGACCGACTGAAGAATCTGCAAAACTTGCGGGAAGAATTGAGGAATATTCTGCAAAATACGCTGCTGACGGGCAAATGGGCGTTGTTTTAAATGCCGTAACAGGTGACAGCAACGAAATTTCATTTAAACTCTCAAAAGAAAATAATCTCTCCGTTTTGGGAATTATTCCAAAAGATGAAAACCTCGAAAAAGCAACAGGCGAAAAGGATTCCGAGATTGTTAAAAATGCAATCAAACAATTCTATTACAGATTGAATATTCCGAGAGGTGATTTGTCATGACAACAATTATGGACGGAAAATCACTTTCCGAAAAAATTTATGAAAAAATTAAATCTGATGTCGAAAAGTTAAACCGCAAGCCGACTTTGGCTGTTATCTTAGCAAAAGATAATGAGGCAGGTGCCGTCTATGTCAGAAACAAACAACGGGCGTGCGAAAAAACAGGTATAAACTCGATGACTATTGAGTTTGAGTCTGATGTGACAGAAAAAGAAATGCTCGATAAAATCGACGAACTTAATCAAAATCCCGATGTCGATGCAATCCTCGTCCAATTGCCTGTTCCCAATCATTTGGATACGGAAAAAATCTTGAACAGAATTTCTCCCGACAAAGATGCTGACGGTTTTCACTACGTTAACGCAGGGAAAATGTTTACGGGGCAAATGCCCGCCTCCGTTGCGTGTACGCCAAAGGGCATAATCAGATTGCTCGACGAGTATAAAATTAAAATTGAAGGGCTGAATGCTCTTGTGATTGGTCGCTCAAATATCGTAGGTAAGCCGATTGCACAACTTTTACTCCAACGCAATGCCACTGTTACAATGGCTCATTCAAAAACAAAAAATTTGTCAGAACTCTCAAAAATGGCTGATTTGATTGTTGTTGCAATAGGTAAACCGAAATTTTTGACGGGCGATATGGTTAAAGACGGCGTTATAATTATTGACGTCGGAATTTCAAGAGTTGACGGCAAATTATCAGGTGACGTCGATTTCGATTCCGTCGCTCCGAAAGCATCTTTCATCACCCCCGTTCCAAAAGGCGTAGGTCCAATGACTGTTGCAATGCTGATTCAAAATACACTTGAACTTTCCAAAAAACACTAATCGTGTTATCGCTCGTGGTTATTAGAAACACGGACTTGTTTTAAAATAACACAAATAGTGTTATCTATTGTGTTGTAATTAAAAACACGAATAGTGTTTTTAAATAAAATAGATAATAGAATTTTAGTAACACAAATAGTGTTAAAGTGATAAATAGTATTCTTTCATCAATTTTGCATCACCTTCGATATTTGGGCTTTCGCTAATGATTACACCTTTTACGTCGAATGTTTTAAAGGCTTTAAGCAAGTCTTTATAATTCATGTCACTTTCTTTGAGGTTGAGGTGTTTCTTTTCGCCTTTTGCGGTATATTCAATTCCCGCAACGTGTGCGTGGAAATTTTCAAGGGCAAAGTTGCCTAATTTATTTCCGATTAGTTCAAAGACTTTGCAAAATTCGTCATATGTGTTGTAAGCACCGCCCGAGCGTGCGTGAAGATGTGAAAAATCAACGCAGGGCAGAACTCTGTCGAACATTGTCGAGAGTTGTACTATTTCTTCGATATCGCCCCATTGAGTACCTTTTCCTGTTGTTTCGGGACGAACAAAGATGTCATTTTTTTCTTCGTTTAAAATATTTGTTATAACTTCCGTTTGTTTTGCGACACGGTCAAAAACGATTTTTTTGTCGTTTCCCATATAAAATGCTGCGTGGTAAGTGATTGAATATCCGCCGAATTGTTTTGCCGTTCTTGCTGTTTCGAGGATTCTGTTTACGCTTGCTTCAACTTTTTCGGGTTCACGTGCGTTTAAATTTATATAAAAAGGTCCGTGGCAAGTGATGGTGTAACCGTCTGAAACAGCCTGCTTAATATCATTAACACTATCTGTGTTAATCCTTACTCCGTGGACAAATTCAACTTCAAGTCCGTCGAGGTTGAGGTCGTTTAATTTTTTGAAAGCGTTTTTGTAGCCTTTGCCCTCGATTGAGAGGGGCATGCCTGCGGTTAAAAATTTCAATTCATTCATTATTCGAGTATTTCTCCGATTTTACAGTTTGATAATTTAATAAATTCGCTTGCTTCGCCGATAAAGTATGAACCTGCTTGCAAGACGGTAATGTGAATTATTCCTTTTTTTGTTGCTACACCGAGGTCGCCGTCTGTTGAAACGATTGTTCCGGGGTAAAATCCGCTGTCACGGTTTTCGATGTAGGCGGTGTGGACTTTCAGATAATTTTGACGGTACCTTGTACCTGCGTTGATGAAAGGGTTTAAGGCTCTTATGAAGCGGTCGATTTCGACAGCGGGTTGATTCCAATTAATTAAAACGTCCTCGGTTGCTGATTTTATAGACGGTGCTTTGACAAAATCGCCTTGCGGTTGGGGCGTTCTGATTATTTTTTCACCCTTTTCATATTTTATCAGAAAACGCAAAATCATGTCTGCTGCCAAAAAATTCAGTCGGTTAAAAACCGTTCCCATCGTGTCAGTGTTAAAGACTTCGACTTTTTGTTGAGCAACGATATCTCCCGTGTCGAAATGTTCGTCCATAATATGAAGTGTTACGCCCGTTTCTTTTTCTCCGTTGATAATCACGTGAGAGTATGGGTTTCCGCCTCTGTATTTAGGCAATAACGACGGGTGGGTGTTTATAAATCCGTCTTTTGGAATATTTAAAAACTCCATAGGTAAAAGTTTGCAATAGGAACAAACTATGCCCAAATCGGGTTCTAAGGCTTCGATTTTTTGTACAAAATCTTCGTCAAGAACGGAATTGTCGTAACTGATTACGTTCATACCGAGTCGGTTTGCAAAATCGCAAAAAAGTTTATATGTACTGTCATTTTTCGGCGGGGGAACGCAACCGACGATGTTGACGTGTTCGGCAACCATTTTTGCCATACAAATCAAGACCATATCGGGCATTCCGACCAAGAGAATTTTTTTCTTAAAGAAGTTTTGCACCGTAAGCACCCAATCCTGCGGCAACTACGCAAACCGCTACGCTTAAAAGAGTATAGATGAAAAATTCTATGATTTTTCCGCTTGCCAAATAGTCTAAGCATTCGGCAGAAAAGGTTGAAAATGTTGTTAATCCGCCGCAAAATCCGACAGTCAAAAATAATTTTGTCGTCGGAGAAAAGTCCGTTTTCAGTACACTATATGCCAAAACGAAGCCGATTATAAAACTTCCGATGATATTGACGAAAAAAGTTGCAATCGGGAGCGTCAAGTTATGGTTTTTGCACAAAAATCCGACCAAAAACCTTAATACTGCACCGATTCCGCCGCCTGTAAAAATCGCCAAAAGTTTTAACATTTTTTCTCCTATAAGACTATTTTTGCACAAAAAAATTTTTAAAATCAAAATTCCGACAGAAAATTATTCTTTATTCAAAAACTCGTCCATTTCTTCAAAATTAAAAAATTCTTTCATCGAAATGCCAAGCCCCTTGCAGATTTTGAAAATCGTATATGCCCTCGGTTCTTTCATATTTCTTTCGATTTTACTTAGTCAGCCCTTTGAAATTTTACTCTCGTATGCGAGTTTTTCCAAAATTATCTTTCGGGCTTTTTTCAACTCTGCTATTCGTTTGCACAATATTTTATTAAACTCTTTGTTTGTCATTTAAAAAAATCTTCACACATGTGAACTTTTTTCTTAAGTGAGGAATGTATGATGAAAAATTTTCAGGGATTTACGTTGGCAGAAGTGTTGATAACGCTTGTTATTATTGGAATTATTGCCGCAATGACTATTCTGACATTGATGAACAACACAATGAACAAGAAACGATTGTTGCTGTCAAAAAGGCTTATTCTGCACTCGGGCAGGCAAATCAGCGAATGATTGCCAAAAACGGAAACTTGTCTTTTTCGTCATTGAGGGCGAATGAGAAATAATTTGTTAATAATTTGGGCAAAAAGTTTTTTAAAAATATGAATGTTCAAAAAACTTGCGGAAAAAATGCAGGCGATTGTTTTGCTGATGATGAATATAAACTTATTGACGGAAGTTATTGGTATGATTGGGTTGACGACACTACATATTATAAAGTTCGATTAGCCGACGGTACTTCGCTTGCTCTCGGAAATCCCGAGTTAAACCAATCTTTCGGAACATCAGATGCCTTGAACGACGTTTTGGCACTTATTTTTGTCGATGTGAACGGGGACAAAAAGCCGAATACCTCGGGCAAAGACGTGTTTATGTTTTGGCTGACATCAAATCACGGTGTTTTTCTGATGGGGACTCCCGAGGAAACTTATCGTCCTTTGTCAAGATGTAGAGTAAACGGGCTCAGTTGTGCTGCGTGGGTTATTTCAAGAGGGAATATGGATTACATCCGCAAAAATATTTCTTGGTAAGGGGCTTCGACCGTGGCAATCCATTGTTTACTCATTTATTAAAAATTCTTGTAATTATTTGATAAATACTATTATTCGTACCTATTATTCTTTTATTCGCTACGCTCGCCATAAACGTGCCTTCACGGCAAGGCTCCTCGCCTTGACCGTTACGCACTTGGCTCGCTTGCTCTTTTCTTTTCGATGAGACTCTGCCGAACTGAACAATTCAGTGAATTGTTCAGAGAGAGGGGAAAAAATAACGTGTAACCCAACAAGAAAGAAAAGAGGACGGTTCCTGTGCGGAGTGCATTTACTCACTTCGTTCGTCAACCCTTCGGGTTCGCTATCGCTTGAAATAACAATAAATCCGTTATGTCATTCCGAGCCTTTAGGCGAAGAATCTATAAAATCATTCTCAAAACAGATTCTTCGGGCTATTTTCACTTCGCTCGCAATAAATGTGTCTGCGGGTTGTGTCGATATCAAAGACGTTGTCTTTTCATCGCCAAGCCTCGCACTCTGCTCGCTCGTTCCTCAGAATGACGTGAAACGCTTGAAGTTTAGTGTTTTCTGTCCCTGTTTGCACATTTCTCAATATGACGAGTTTTTTTGTTTTTATTTTTTCTTTGAAAAAATTTTTATAAAATACTTTTAATTTTGGTATATTTTTAATAAAATCAAGTTACAAAGTGAGGTAAATTATGCTTGATATTAAATTAATAAGAGAAAACCCTGAAAAAATTAACGAACTTTTAAAAAGAAGAAATCCTGAACTTTCAATTGATAAAGTTTTGGAAATCGATTCTGACAGAAGAAAAATCCAAGCAGAGGCTGATGAACTTCGTTCTAAAAGAAAAAGTGAATCTCAAAAAATCGGTATGATGAAGAAAAATGGCGAAAATACTGATGCTATTCAAGAAGAAGTCCGTGCTTTGGGCGATGAAATCAAGGCTTTGGAAGAGAAACAAATCGAACTTGATAATGCTCAAAAAGACTTGCTTCTCCATATTCCGAATATTCCCGATGAAACTACTCCCATCGGCAAATCGGAAGATGACAACCCGACTGTTTCAACTTGGGGTGAACCGACGAAGTTCGATTTTGAGTTCAAACCTCACTGGGATTTGTGTGAGGAAAAGAACATTGTTGACTTTGAAAGAGGGGTAAAACTTTCACAATCAAGATTTACTCTTTACCGTGGCAAGGGTGCAAAATTGGAACGTGCAATTATTCAATTTTTCCTCGATTTGCATACTGAAAAACACGGCTACGAAGAAATTTTGCCGCCGTTTATGGCTAATGCCGCAACAATGACGGGTACAGGTCAATTGCCGAAATTCAAAGAAGATATGTACAAGTGCGTTGATGAAGATTTGTACTTGATTCCGACGGCGGAAGTTCCTGTTACAAACATTTATGCGGGTGAAATTTTGAGCGAAGAAGATTTGCCGAAATATATGACTGCATACACTCCGTGTTTCAGACGTGAAGCGGGGTCAGCAGGTAAAGACACAAGAGGTCTTATCAGAGTGCACCAATTTAACAAAGTCGAAATGGTTAAATTGACAACTCCCGAATCAAGCCCCGAAGAACACGAAAAATTGACGCAAGATGCCGAACAATGCTTGAAAATGTTGGGCTTGCCGTTCAGAAGAGTTGCTCTTTGCACGGCTGATATCGGATTTAGTGCAAACAAATGCTATGACCTCGAAGTTTGGATGCCGTCTTACAACACATATAAAGAAATTTCAAGTTGCTCAAATTACGGCGATTACCAAGCAAGACGTGCAAATATCAGATACAGAAATAAAGAGGGTAAACTCCAATTTGTTCACACGATTAACGGCTCGGGCTTGGCTGTCGGCAGAACTTTTGCAGCAATCGTTGAAAACTTCCAACAAGCAGATGGAACTATCCTTATTCCTGAAGTTTTGCAAAAATATATGGGAACGGATAGAATATAATGGCGAAAAAAGGTCTGTTTATTACATTTGAGGGCATTGACGGTTGCGGAAAAACAACCCAACTTGAAAATGTCAAAAAATTACTCGAAGAAAATGGCATAGAATGTGTAACGACAAGAGAACCGGGGGCTTTGAAACTTGGTTCTCAAATTCGTGAAATTCTTTTGCACTACGATGGCGTGGTCGCTGATAATTGCGAAATGTTTTTGTTTTTGGCTGACCGCTCTCAACACGTCGAAACATTCATAAAACCTATGCTTGAAGAGGGAAAAGTTGTTCTTTGCGACAGACATACGGACTCGACAATTGCATATCAGGGATACGGTCGTGGCGGAAATGTCGAAAGATTGACGGAACTTAACAAAATCGCAACAAACGGACTTGTCCCCGATTTGACGTTGCTTTTTGACGTAAGCGTTGAAATAGGGCATGAACGTGCAGGTAAGAATTTGGACAGACTTGAACTTGCGGGAAAAGAATTTTTCGAGCGTACAAGACAGGGCTATTTGACGCTTGCAGAGCAAAATCCCGACAGAATTAAGGTAATAAATGCCGAAAAATCAAAAGAAAGTGTTTACAACGACGTAAAATCGCTTATAATGGATATAGCAAGCTTGTAAAAAGGAAATAATATGGCAGAACAAAAACAGTACAGACGTTGGTACGACAAAGACCCCATTTTAAGAGAGGCTCTTGAACTTTTGAAACTGCAATCTGAGGGCGGAAATGCAGATGACAGTACGTCCGATTTTATTATTAAACTTCAGCAGGAAGTCGCAAAAGATGTTATCGATAGCGTTTACAATATGGTAACAAAATATGCAGGAAAAGGTAATCGTTGGTACGATAACGACCCCGTTATGTTAAAAGCGGTGGAATTGTTAAGAGTTGCACCTCCGGAAACTCAACGTACGGCGGCGTTGAAACTCTTGACTGCGTTGGAAATGAACAGTTCCGACGAATTGGCAGACACAACAGATAATTAGTAATGACACACACAAACGACGTCACGAAACAAATTTTAAAAGACGTACAAAACCAGAATGATAAAAGAGGAATAGATATTCAAAAAGTCGGCATTAATGATGTCGATGTTCCTTTGCGTATTCAGCGAAAAGACGGCAAAAACCAGACTGTTTCCGCAAAAGTCCGAATGAGTGTTGCCCTGCCGAGAAAGTATAAGGGAACTCACATGTCACGGTTTGTAGAAGTGTTGAACCTTTATCGAATGAAAGATTTTTCTTCTGAGCATATTGAGTGCTTGTTGGCAGACATTAAAAAAGTTTTAAAGGCTGAAAGTGCAAATGCAAAATTTTCTTTTCAGTATTTTATTGAGAAAAAGTCACCTGTGACAAAATTGTCGTTCCCTTTAGCTTATGACTGCTCTTTTGAGGGAAATTTAAACGGTGATGATTACAAGTTTACACTTGGCGTAAAAGTACCCGTGGCAACGCTTTGTCCCTGTTCTAAGGAGATTTCGGAAAATTCCGCTCACAATCAGCGTGCTATGGTGAAGTTAAAAGTTAATTATGACAGGCAAAACGAAAATATTTGGCCTGAAGATGTTATCAAAATGGTTGAAGATTGTGCCTCTGTGCCGCTTTATACTATTTTGAAAAGAAGTGACGAAAAGTATGTAACCGAGGCTGCGTACAATAATCCGAAATTTGTTGAGGATATTTTGCGTGATGTTGTTCTCAAACTCCGAGATGACAAAAGAATACAAAGTTTCGAGGCTGAAATTGAGGCTTTCGAGAGTATTCATAACCATAATGCCTGGGCTTACCAATCGGAAGGATTATGAAAATGAAAGAATTATTTAACGATTACGTTCAATCGCTTGAAACATATATTATGTTCAGAATTAAACAAAGAACGGCAGAATTGACTCCGATGCTGAAAGAAAAAGGCAGAAGTCCGATTTCATTGTCGATGGGTGCTCCTGTTCAAATGCCGCCGAAATTCGCTTTGGACAAGTTAAGTGAGGCAATTTACAAAGAAGGAATGCACACTTATTCTTCTCCGAAAGGCGAAATGTTTTTGACCAATGCCATTCAGGAACGTATGAAAAACAGATACGGTGTTGATGTCGAAAAGTCTGAAATTCACTCGTTAATCGGTTCTAAAGAAGGTATTGCAAACTTTATCAGAGAACTTTGCAACCCGACAACAGATGTTGAAAAGAAAGATATTATAATGGTTCCCGACCCAGGGTATGCTTCTTATTCTCAAATGATAGAGGTTTCAGGCGGTCGTGCATACCCGATTCCTTTGACGAAAGAAAACAACTACATGCCCGATTTGGAAACGGTTTATGCGAATATGGACAAAGAGGGTTTTGATCCGAAAAAAATTAAAGCGGTAATTTTGAATTACCCGAACAACCCGCTCGGAGCGACTTGTACGAAAGAATATTTGCAAAAGGCGGTAGATTTTTGTAAAAACCATAAAATCATTTTGATGAGTGATGCTGCATATATCGATATGGGCTTTGTCGGAACGGAAAGACCCGTGAGTGCATTGACTTGCGAGGGTGCAAAAGATGTTACGATTGAATTTTTTAGTTTCTCAAAATCATACGCAATGACAGGCTGGAGAGTCGGTTGGGCATGCGGTAATCAAGAACTCGTCGGAATGCTCGGAAAAATTAAATCAACAATCGACTCGGGTATTTTTAAACCCTTGCAATACGCTTGTTCCGAGATTATCAACAGCAAAGACGGCGACGATTATATCGACGAATCAGCAAAAAGTTTTGAGGCAAAACAAAATATTTTGACAAACGGATTTAAAGAATTGGGTTGGGATATCGACAACCTGAATATCCCGAAAGCCACATTCTACTTGTGGTTGCCGATTCCTCCGAGATATAAATCTTCAGAAGAATTTACCTCTGCCGCTTTGGAAACATCAGGCGTTGTCCTCGTTCCCGGAAGTGCTTTCGGTAAATACGGAGAAGGCTGGTTCAGAATTTCTGCCGTAACAACGGAAGAAAACTTGAAAGAAGTAATTTCAAGACTCAAAACAGATGGATTTACGTTCTAAATTTTAAATTTTTGATAAGAAAAGGTACAAATTTTTTGTTTGTACCTTTTTATTTTTGTAAACTTATGTTAATATAATTATGAATAACTAATGAAAAATTGAAAATTAGGGCAATATTAGCATGTGGAGTGTTAAGGTAAGCCTTGACGTTCAAAAATTTAAAACAAAAATGGAAACAGGTAACAAAAATTTTTCATTTGTTGTTTTAGAAAGGATACAATCGCCAAATGAGTTCAAGGATAATAGCAATATATCTTCAGCGATTCAGAAACTTTTTACAGTTTTCAAGAGCATATTTAGACAGAAATAACCCGATTAAGGCTTTTTCTGCAACAGTTGTGGCTCAGTTGAAAGACTTTTTGACAATCGGTAAAAAGATGAAAATGGCGAAGTATCGTGTAAATTATCAAAAATACAAACTTGATCAAATGCAAAAATTGATTGCACAGAATAACGAGCACGTATTTTTGAAAGGCAGAACGTTAAACGAAACAAGGTAGGTCATAATGGGTTACGCACTTTTATTTGCGAGAAGTTTAAGTAATACGGCAAGAAAAAACCAACTGAATTACGAAACTGCAATGCTCCAAATCCGAAAATCCGATATCACAAGTAATTTGGCTGATATTCAAAAGGCTGAAGAGGCTTTGAAAAGTCAAGCGGAAAACATGCCGAAAGACGGTGGACCTGTCCCTAATCTTGAATATTTGAAATTTGCAAGAATGATGCTTGTTTCAATGGATAAGAGTTTAGATATCAGATTGGCTTGTATTAAAACCAAAATTGCTCAAATTGAGGCAGAAGAACAGGGTGTAAACGAATCTTTAGCAAACGCTGTTGCATCTTCAACTCCGAAATATGCAGGCTAATTTTAAAACAATATTTAAAAAACGACTCTTTAAGGGGTCGTTTTTTTTTGCAAAATTTTAAAAAATTGACAAAAGGATTATATAAAAAATAAAATATTAATATGAAAGTAACTATTGAAGAATTAGAACAATCAAAAGACGACTTGTTGGAGTTTGATTTTGAAGATACCCCTGACGGAATAGATTTGTCTGAGCCTGCAAAAGCACATTTTGTCGTGAAAAGGCTTGGCGGCGGATTTATAAATGTTAAGGGATATGTAGATGCAAAAATAAACGCAATTTGTGATAATTGCCTGAAAAATTTTATTTACGAAACGCATGCCGATGTAGATGAAACCTATGCGGAGCGTACGTTGTACGAGGAGTACAAGGAAGAAACGGAGATAAAAGATAACTTTTTTGCAATCGACTTAAACGGTGCAGGTGAGATAGATTTAACGGACTTAATGTATCAATCCTTAATATTATCTGTACCAAATAAACTTGTTTGTGATATAAATTGTATGGGCGATGAAGAAATTAATAAATATATTTCGACAGAAATTCAGGACCCGAGATTAGAAGTATTTAAGACAATTAAAACAGAAAAGGAAAATTAAAATGGCAGTTCCTAAGAAGAGAACAGGTGCATCAGCACAAGGACACAGAAGAGCAAACTGGAAAGCAACTATTCCTGCAGTTACAACATGCTCAAACTGCGGTGCAACAATTCCGACACACACAGTATGCCCCGAATGCGGTCAATACAAAGGTCAAGTTGCAAGCAAGAAAGCAGTTGCAGCAAAGACAGAAGAATAGTCAGATATTTAACGGAATTTGAGGAAGAATGACAAGAATAGCAGTAGATGCAATGGGCGGCGATTACGCACCCAGAGCGATTGTCGAAGGTGCCGTATGGGGTGCTTATGAATATGATGTTCCGATTGAATTAGTCGGTCGTGAAGACAAAATCCTTGCAGAACTCGACAGAATTAAGCAAGAAGGTATTGTTTTCACGGGAAGCGGCATGTTTAAGCCGAGAAGAATTAAAATCAATCCGGAAAAACTTGATATTAAAATCACTCACGCAAGTGAAACAATTGAGATGGGTGAAGCCCCCGGACAAGCAATCAGACGTAAGAAGAATTCTTCAATCGTACTTGCCGTAAAAGCAGTTGCGACAGGAAGTTCTGATGCGGTTGTAGCAGCAGGTTCGACTGGTGCTGCAATGGCTTCAAGTCTTTTTGGTTTGGGAAGATTGCCCGGTATTGAAAGACCTGCTATTTGCTTGACATTGCCCTCAATGAAGAAACCCGTAGTTGTCATCGATGGTGGTGCGAACGCAAGTTCGACGCCTGAGATGTTATTCCAATTCGGAATTATGGGTTCAATTTACTCAAAGACTATTTTGGGAATTGAAAATCCTCGAATCGGTGTTTTAAACATCGGTGAAGAAAGAGGAAAGGGTAACGAACTTGTAAACGTTGCATATCAAATGTTTGAACAAAAGAAAGAACAGTTGAACTTTGTAGGAAACGTTGAAGGTAAGGAAGTATTTCTTGGAAATTGTGATGTAATTGTTTGCGACGGTTTTGTCGGAAACGTTGCACTCAAAACGATTGAGGGTGCTTCATCGATGTTGTTCTTTATGATTAAGGAACAATTTACTGAAAATATTATTTCATCAGTAATCGGAGCGTTGGCTAAACCGTTTATGAAGAAAATTTATAAACGTATTAACTACGAAGAATTCGGCGGACAGTTGTTACTCGGAGTAAAAGGTATCACGGTAATTTGTCACGGACGTTCGACGGCTTATGCGATTAAGAATGCAATTCGTGTTGCAAAAGAGGCTGTTGAAAAAGAAGTTAACAAAAAGATTGATGCTTTTTACAAAGCCACGATAGAAAATTAGACAAAAAGCGGAAACACACACTATGCCTAATAACATTCCTGTTATGATTTCAGGGGTTGGGTTTTATGTCCCTGAAACGATAGTAACGAATGATGATATTTCAACTTTGGTTGAAACGAGTGATGAATGGATACGAACGAGAACGGGAATTGAAGAGCGGCGTGTTGTATCCGGTGCGGAAAATTCGGTTTTTCTTGGTGTAAATGCGGCAAACAATATTTTGTCGCACACCAAGGTTAATCCTTTAGATATTGATTTAATTATTTCCGCAACTTCAATTCCTGCAAAAGCTTATCCATCTGTTGCCTGCGAAATTCAGGCTCAAATCGGTGCGGATAATGCGGCTGCCTTTGACGTAACGGCGGCATGTTCAGGGTTGATTTATGCAATGAGTATTGCAAAGGCGTATATTTCGAGCGGAATGTACAAAAAGGTTTTGCTTGTTATGACTGATGCAAATTCAAAATTTGTTGATTGGTCGGATAGAAGCGTTTGTTGTATTTTCGGTGACGGTGCGGGGGCAATGTTGTTGGAACCCTCTGTTGACGGCGTTGATGATATTGTTGAAATTGATTTGACGGCGATGGGAAAATTGGGCGATTATATTTCGCTTGAAATTTCGGGAAAAAATTGTCCGTTGGCAGAGCCAAACGAGGAAAAACCCTTGCATATTCACATGGCAGGTCGTGATGTTTATAAGTTTGTTATGACTTATTTGCCCGAAAAAATTAATAAAACTTTGAAAAATGCCAATATGACTGCCGATGAGATTGATTATTTTATTCCTCATCAGGCAAATTTAAGAATAACCGACGCTTTGACTGAAAGAATCGGTTTTAACAAAGATAGAGTAATTGTTAATATTCAAAAATACGGAAACACCTCTGCTGCGTCTGTTCCGATTGCGATGACGGAAGCAATACAAGAGGGTAAAATTCAATTGCCCTGCACGGCGTTCTTAACGGGATTCGGTGCGGGCATGACTTGCGGAAATGCAATCGTAAAATTAAGAAAGGGAATTGCATAATGAAAAAAATCGCTTTTTTGTTCCCCGGACAAGGTTCACAGGTTTCGGGAATGGGTAAGGATTTATATGAAAAATATGATGCGGCAAAAAAAGTTTTTGATACCGCTGATGAAGTTTTAGGCTTTAAAATTTCGGAAATTTGTTTCAGCGGAACAGATGAAGAATTGAAGATGACAAAAAATTCGCAACCTGCAATTTTGACAACATCTTTGGCATGCCTCGAGGCATTGATGTCGGAAATTGACATCGTTCCTGTTGCGACAGCAGGACACAGTCTTGGTGAATACGGTGCTTTATATACGGCAGGTGTTCTCGAAATGGGCGATGCTATTGCGATTACCGGAAAACGTGCAGAGTTGATGAATGATGCTGCAAATGCTACAAACGGCTCTATGGCAGCAGTTATCGGACTTACTCCCGATGAAATTTCAGACGGATTGAAAGAACTTCAAAACGAGGGTGTAATTTCTGTTGCAAACTACAATTCGCCTGCTCAAACCGTTATTACGGGCGAAAAAGAATTGATTGAAAAAGCAGTTGAAATTTTGAAAACAAAAGGTGCTAAAAGGGTTATCCCTCTTGCAGTTTCAGGAGCATTCCACTCGGCATTGATGGCATCTGCGTCTGAAAAATTTGAAGAATTTGTAAAAGATTATAATTTTAAAAACGGTGAAATTCCTGTTTATGAAAACGTTGATGGCATGCCGATAACTGACGGTGAGGAATTGAAAAAGAGAGTTCCCGCTCAAATTCGCTCGTCGGTTCATTGGACAGAAACGATAAACGGAATGATAAATGAAGGCATTACAACATTTGTTGAACTTGGTGCAGGAAAAGTTTTGGCTGGTTTGAACAAAAAAATTAATGCCGAAGTAAAGACTTATAATGTTTACGACGTTGCTTCGCTTGAAGAAACAGTAAACGAATTAAAACAAGGAGAATAAAATGGGTGAAAAGAAAGTTGCGTTAATCACCGGCGGTTCAAGAGGAATCGGCAAGGCATGTGCGGTAGAATTTGCGAAAGCGGATTTTGATGTTGCAATTGTTTATGCAGGTAACGAAGAAGCCGCAAATAAGACGGTTGAAGAATTAAAGACACTCGGTGCAGACGCTGCCGCTTTTAAGTTTGATATTTCAAATGAGGAAGAAGTTAACGCAGGTGTTGCAAGCATAATTGAAAAATACGGCAGAATTGATGTTTTGGTAAATAATGCCGGTATTACAAGAGATAATTTGTTCTTGCGTATGAATTCTGCGGATTGGAATGCCGTAATTAATACAAATTTGACAGGTGTTTATAATGTATCAAAACCTGTTGTTAAATTGATGATGAAACAACGTTCAGGCAACATTATTAACATGTCAAGTATCGTCGGTGTAATGGGAAATGCAGGTCAGGCAAATTATTCCGCTGCAAAAGCAGGTTTGATTGGTATGACAAAATCTTTGGCAAAAGAACTTGCCTCAAGAAACATTCGTGTCAATGCAATCGCTCCCGGATTTATCAATACGGACATGACAAAAGGTTTGGATCCTGAAAAATTTGCGGAACATATCCCGTTGAAACGTTTGGGCGAACCCGAAGATATTGCGAAAACTGCTAAATTCTTGGCGGTTGACGGAACATATATCACAGGACAAGTCATAGGTGTTGACGGCGGACTTGTGGTTTAGATATAATAAATTTTGTAAATATATTTGCATGGTTTGATTTAGCAAGTATAATATACATATAACTAAGTAATAAATCTAATAGTAAAAAATGAGGAAAACAAAATGAGCACAGTTTTTGACAGAGTTAAAAAAGTTGTAGTAGAACAATTAAGCGTTGAAGAAAGCTTAGTTACTCCCGAAGCAAGTTTCACCGCTGATTTGGGTGCAGACTCTTTGGATACAGTTGAATTGGTAATGGCATTTGAAGAAGAATTCGGTTGCGAAATCCCTGATGAAGAAGCAGAAAAAATCGCAACAGTTCAAGATGCTGTAAACTACATCGAAGCTAACTCTTAATAAAATTCAGTTATTATAATGAATACGAGGGGCAATTTTACTCCTCGTATTTTAGTTTTAAGGCGGTTTATATGACAAAAAGACGAGTTGTAGTTACCGGAATGGGTGCAGTTTCTCCTTTCGGTATCGGAGTAGATAAGTTATGGGAAAACTTGATTGAAGGAAATAGCGGAGTCAGAGTTTCTCAAAATGTTAACCCTGATGATCACATCGTAAAAATCAGCGCTGAAGTTCCCGATTTTCATCCCGAAGAATTTATTGATGCTAAAGATTGTAAGAGAATGGACAGATTTATTCAATTTGCCGTTGTTGCCTCTATTGAGGCAATGAAAGACTCCGGTCTTGACTTGGAAAAAGAAGATTTGACAAGAATCGGTGTTATTGCAGGCTCAGGAGCAGGCGGATTTATGTCAATTGAAAAAAATCACGCAGCAATGCTTCAAAAAGGTTTCAATAAATGCTCACCGTTTACAGTTCCTATGTTGATTTGTAACATGGGTTCAGGCAGAATTGCAATGCACTTTGGCTTGAGAGGACTTAATAAAGCAGTTGTTTCGGCTTGTGCAACAGGTGCCCACAGTATCGGTGATGCAGCAAGATCAATCCAATACGGTGATGCTGATGTAATGGTAGCAGGCGGCGAAGAAGCAATTATTTGTAACCTCGGTATCGGTTCTTTCTCGGCAGCAAGAACTTTGTCGAAAAGAAACGACGAACCTCAAAGAGCATCAAGACCTTATGATAAAGACCGTGACGGCTTTGTAATGGGCGAAGGTGCAGGTTTGTTGGTTTTGGAAGAACTTGAACATGCCAAGGCACGTGGTGCAAAAATTTATGCAGAAATCGTCGGCTATGGTCAAAGTTGCGATGCTTATGATGCAGTCGCTCCAGATCCGGAAGGAAAAGGTGCTGAACTTGCAGTCAGAAATGCACTTAAAGATGCAAATTTGACGGTTGATGACGTTCAATACATCAATATGCACGGCACAAGCACACACATCGGCGATATTGCGGAATCTAATACCGTTGCACGAATTTTTGGCGATAAAGATACCAACAAAAATCTTTTGGTAAGTTCTACAAAATCAATGACAGGACACATGATTGGTGCAGCAGGAAGTATTGAGTCTATCGTTTGTATCAAAACTATCAACGATGGCATTATTCCTCCGACAATAAACCTCGAAAATCAAGACGAGGAAGTCGCTAACCTCGACTATGTCCCGAATAAAGCAAGAAAACATGAAGTTAAAGTCGCAATGAACAATTCGTTCGGATTTGGCGGTTGCAACGCAGTTTTGCTTTTCAAAAAATATGAAGATTAATCAAATCTGTAATTATTTCAAACGGTGAGTTAACGCTTACCGTTTTTTTATTGCTTGTTTAAAATATTACAAATTGTAAAGATTAATATATCTTTGCAAAAACCTTGAAAACGCTTGTTATTTCAGGATTGTTTCTGATTTTTGCTACGAAATGTATATACTGTATATAGCAATTTTTTTGAAGAATTATACTTTATATAAGAGCAAGAGGAAATTAATTAAAGGAGATATAAATATGGCAAGAGTTTTGATATCAATGCCCGAAGAATTTTTGAATAAGATTGATGGCGTTGCAGAAGGTGAAAATCGCTCGAGAAGCGAATTAATCCGTGAAGCTCTTAGAACATATATTAATAAACAAAGAGTCAGAGAAAACGCTTTGGCTCAAAGAAACGCTGAAATCCTTGAGGAACTTCTTGGTTAGTAAGCAAGTTTGACGACTGTCAGGCAGAATAATTGAAATTGGGGAAAAATGTAAGATGAAAAAAGGCTTTGTGATAACAGAGCCTTTTTATTTGTTAAAAATTCGGGTTGTCGAAAACATTGTTTTTAACTTTTGGTTTTAGGTTTTCGGCTTTAATTAACATTCCGCATTTTGAGCATGCCAAAATTTTTTTCGTACTGTCTATCGGGAGAAAAATGTGGTCGCATTCTTCTGTTTCAATGTGTTCGAGTTCTTTTTTTGATTTTTTTTGTATAAAATCGACGATAATTTTGTATAAAACTTCAAAAATCCACATTAATAAATCTCCGAAATTATTTTAGCAATACAAATCAGAGTTGTAAATTCAACCATTACATTTCTCGCTACGGAAAATTTAATTATAAAAGCCCGAACGTCAAGATTTTTGTATTTTTTCATATCTCCGAGCGGACCGAAGAAAATGTTTGTTCTTATTCTTTTTCGTTTTTTATAGCAATCGCATTTCATTAATTTGTACAAAATAATTGCCGTCGGAATGCTGAGAAAACTTAAAACATAGATTTTTGGCAAACCGAAAAACATATTTATTGCAATGTTCAAATATGCCAAAATCATAATTATCACTTGATTTCTGACCGCATTGTTTTTGTTTCCCGCAAGAGAGCAAAGCGTTGTTTTTTTGTTCTTTTTGTCAAAATCGATGTCCAAAAACATGTGTGCGTGGAGAAGCCCGATGGTCAAAAGCCCTGTGGATATTGCGATTGGGAATAATTCTGCTGAGAAAGATTTTGTCATAACGTAATAAACACCCGTGTATAAAAGAGGAGCAAACATTACTCCGACGGCAACTTCGCCCAATGCAACAAACGATAGAAACGGATATAAAATTCCGATGAGGGCAGCGGCTAACATTATGAAAATTACTGCAATGCCTGTCTTTGCTGCCAAAAACACCCCGCACGCAAGTGCCGTTCCAAAGCATAAAGTGATTATGAGCAACAAATCTTTCAATGTTGCATCTCCGCTCAAAAGATATGCACATTTCCCTTTTTGCAACTCAAAGTCTTGCTTTAAGCCTTTTTTGATGTTTCTTTGCTCTAAATTATAATCGATAAAATCATCAAAGAGATTAACCCCTGCGTGAGCAAAAACAATTCCGACAAGAGCAATGAGTCCGTAGAAAATATTTCCGCCCTCTGTTGCGGCAAACAAAAACGGAACGCTCCATGACATTATTGACATGGGAACGGAATAACCTCTTGCTGCTTCAAACCAAAATATAGGACTGATTTTCATGATTTTCTCCGATTTCACAATATCATTTATATAACGTTTTGTAAACATGACTTTCTGTCGTAATTCTTTGTGACTATTGCTTTTTCAAAGATGATGAAAAATTTTTGAAAAATAATTGAAATAATGTAGTTACAAACTCGAAAAAAATGTTATTATATAAGACGTGAAATAAGTGTTATATATACGCTAATTTTGTAAAAATTCTTAATATAAATTAACATGGATAATCCCAAATGACAATTCAGTTAATAAAAAAAACTTTAAGAACATGTGTGTAAGATAAAGAAGTAGAAAAACGAAAAAAAAGAGGTACGTTATGACTCTTAGCATAAATTCCAGAAAGAAACAACCGAAGAAAAATTTTGACGAATTGCTTAAAGATTTGAAAACGAGCAATTCAGAAAAAGTCAGATATAATGCAGCAAGAATTTTAGGTGAAATGGGTGATTCAGAAGCAGTTGAACCGCTTATTGATGTCTTGAAAAATGATAAAAACGGCTCAGTTCGTTTGTATGCGGCAAGAGCGTTGGGTGAACTTGGTGATCCTGCGGCAACAGTTCCGTTGATTGAATCACTCAGAGAAGACAGAAACGTTGACGTTCGTGTTCGTGCAGCAAGAGCATTGGGCAGACTTGGCGGCAAGATTGTTGTTGAACCGCTTGTTGAAGCATTGAATGATGAAAATTCACAAGTTTGCATTACTGCAACTGATGCACTCATCGAAATCGGTGATGTTGCAACAGATGCTTTGATGGAAATTTTGGACAGTGAAAAAATCAATGTTCGTTGTGATGCAACAAGAGCGTTGGGCGAAATCGGAAACCCCAAAGCAGTTAAAAAAATCATTGAAATTCTTAAAGACGAATGGGTTAATGTTCGTATTTACGCTGTAACTTCACTCGGCAAATTGAACGACAGATGTGCAGTTCCTGCTCTTATTGAAGTTATGGAAAACAAAAAAGAAAATGACCTTGTAAGAGCAGGTGCAGCAGCAGCACTCGGTATTTTGAAAGACCAAAGAGCGTTGATTCCTCTCCGTAAGTTGATTATGGAAGCGGAAGAATTGGGCGAACTCGAAGATACCGCATTGAAATCATTTAAGAAAATTATGGCTGCAAACTGGCAATCTGTTCCGGGTGCAACTCAACAAAAAACTAAATAATTTTAATAAAATTTTTAAAAAGAGGTGTCGAAAGATACCTCTTTTTTTTGTTTTAAATGGAAATTTTTTTAAATAAAACAACCGAATAGAGTAATTTTGGGAGTTAATTTTTCTTGGAAAAGGGTATTATAATTGTGGAAATCGAGAGGTTACCTATGCTTGATAACTCCTTTTATGACATTCCATATATAGTATCACACAGTGATGAGTGCGAAAAATTAACCGAGATTTATAACGATGTCGGCAAGTTATGCGGCTTTTTTGAACACGATGACGAAATTCAAATGTCGGCTTATGACAGTTTAGGACGTTTTTCGGGATATTTTATTTCAAATAAAAAGGGTAATACCGTTACGTTTGATGCTCTTGGAAACTTCGACGGCTATGTCGTTCAAGACGAAAATTTGATGAAATTCGACAAGGCAGGCAATTATCAGGGCTATTACGAAGTTAAAAATGACGGAAATATCGCCGAATATGAGCGTTCGGGCAAGTATAAGGGCATTTACATGGGGGTAAAAACCGACAAAATCATTAAATATGACGAATTAGGTCGCCCTGTTTTGTTCATTATCAACAAATAATTACCATTTTTTGAAAACGAAAAATACGGCAAGAAGTATCAAAATAAATCCGACGATGTAATTCCATTTGAGGTTCTCTTTCAGGTATAGCACGGAAAAGAACGAAAACACTATTAGTGTTATTGTTTCTTGCATAATTTTTAATTGAGCGGCGTCAAAATATTCGTGACCGATTCTGTTTGCGGGAACTTGAAAGCAGTATTCAAAAAACGCAATGCCCCAACTTACGAGGATTACGAGCCAAATTGCGTGACCTTTGAATTTTAAATGACCGTACCAAGCGAATGTCATAAAAATGTTTGAGATGAGCAAAAGCAATACGGGGGTGAGTTGCCGAAACATTAGGCGATGACCTTTCCTACGACATCAGCGATTTTTTTGATATTGTCGAAAAGTTCTGCAAAGTCTTGTGGTGTAAGCGATTGAGCACCGTCGCAGACGGCTTCTTCGGGGTGCGGGTGAACTTCGATTTCGAGTCCGTCGCAACCTGCTGCAACTGCTGCCAAAGACATCGGGGCAACTTTGTCACGTAAACCCGTTGCGTGGCTTGGGTCAACGATGACGGGCAAGTGAGAAATTTTCTTGACAACAGGGATTGCCGAAAGGTCTAAGGTATTTCTCGTAATTGTTTCAAAAGTTCTTATGCCACGTTCGCAGAGGAGAACTTCTCTGTTGCCGCCCGAGAGGACGTATTCTGCTGCCATAAGCCATTCTTCGATGGTTGCGGACATACCTCGTTTAATCATAACGGGTTTGTGAATTTCGCCCAATTCTTTCAAGAGGTTAAAGTTTTGCATATTTCTTGCACCGATTTGAAGAATGTCAACGTATTTGAGCATCAAAGGAATTTGAGAAATTTCCATAACTTCCGAAATAACGGCGAGGTCGTATTTATCGGCAACTTTGCGAAGAATTTTCAATCCTTCTTCGCCCATACCTTGGAAAGAATATGGTGAAGTTCTTGGCTTGAAAGCACCGCCACGAATGGTTTTTATGCCGATAGCGGAGAGTTTTTCGGCTGCTTCTTCCATTTGTTTTTCAGATTCAACTGTGCAGGGACCTGCCATAATTCCTGTGTATTCGCCGCCGAATTTGGCGTTTTTGACTTCAATTATTGTGTCTTGATGTTGGAAAGTCCGACTTGCGAGTTTGTAACTTGAAGTGATTTTGACGACTTCCCGAACGCCGTCAAGGAGTTCGATATTACGTTTGTCGATTGTTTTTCCGCCGACACAGCCGATGACGGTTTGGTATTCACCGTTTGAAACGTGAGCGGTAAAGCCTTGTTTTTCCACGTATTTTATAACATTTTCGATTTGTTTTTTCTCAGCCGTCGGCTGCATAATTATCAACATAATAAATTCTCCTCAAAATTATTATAGGATAAACATTTTCAAGAATAAACAAACATAAAAATTCGCTGAAAATCTCTTAACATTTTATTTAAAATTAGAACAAGGCATGATAAAATCGTTTTGTATAATTTTGGTTTTGAAAGGGATATTATGTTATTTGAATTGCTTGCATCGGCGATGATTACACCCGATTTGACGTTAATTTCGGCTAATAATACGGGCTTAAAATGTGAACCGACTTCTATTGAAAGACAAAGTTCTTTTGATGATATAAAATTGACGGGAAATGTTACTTACAAGTACGTTTTGCCGACAAATTACAAGTCAAAATACGACAGTTTTAATGAAATTGTGGCGAATTATGAACCTTATGCGAAAAGTGCCGTAACGGAAATTCAATATCGTTATAAAAATGACGGTCAGTTTTTGAAGTGGGTTACTCTTCCCGAGGAGCAATTGTACAAGAAAATGGGCGTTTCTCACCTTGAAAGTATTTATTCTCAGGCGAATGAACTTGCTTTGAGAAAAGAAGATGTATTGCGTCCGTTGGTTGTTTTGGGAATTGGCGGTTCAAAGCACACTGCCGAATTTTTGCTCAATATGACAGGCTATGACAGAAAACGTCCCGTATATTTTTACTCGGATATTGACCCTGTAAGTTATGAAAATTTCTTGAAACAAGTCGGTGTCGGAGTTCAAAACCTCAATTTCCTTGTTGTTTCCAAGTCGGGTACGACATTTGAAACGAGCGACGCATTCAGAAGATTTGAAAATTCTTTGATTAATTATTATCAGGCACAAGGGCTTGATGTTGATATGGCTATTAAAAAGGCTCAGAAGCATTTTGCGTTGTGTACCGATGCGAAGGCTACCGAAAAGAATTTGCGTGGCAAGGTGGGCGACAGAAACGGCTATGATAACGGATATTTGAAAGAATTGTACATTCACGACGATGTCGGAGGAAGATACAGTGTTTTCGATGATGCAGGCTTGTTTGTGCTTGCTTATGCAGGTGTTCCGATTGAAAAAACTCAACGCATTTTGCAAGGTGCAATTGAGGCGTCAAAGTACAATTTGGATACAAAAAATATTTATAACAATCCTGCAATTCAAGGGGCTATCTTCAATGTTTACGCACGTTCCGCAGGTTACAACCTTATTCAACAGCAATATTTCGGAAAATTATTTGAAGGCGGCGGAGAAAATTGGGCTAAACAATTGTATTTAGAATCACTTAAAGATTTTGACTACGTTGTCGGCAAGGCTCCCGACAGTATGCACTACGCAACCGAAGGTCACTTCAGCCCGCAAAACCGTGATAAATACAACACAATTATGACGATTATGCAGCCGAATATTTCCGAAAATTACAGAAAATATGTTTCTGCA